>Ga0114932_10000468_pt1 | contig 48606 bp, 47 predicted proteins | sample 2SBtaG_2_FD_87286 | JGI IMG/M metagenome (GOLD analysis project Ga0114932, IMG submission 87286) | Deep subsurface microbial communities from Kolumbo volcano to uncover new lineages of life (NeLLi) - 2SBTROV12_ACTIVE470 metaG | ecosystem: Environmental > Aquatic > Marine > Volcanic ...
AAACGGATATGAAATCAAAGAAGTTATCGAAGGGTGAAGTTTTGCTGCTTTACTTACAGCAAGAGGGTACAACAAAATGAAAGCTAGAGAAGTTGAAATAACGTGTGATGAATGTGTGGAGTTACGTATGGCGAATATGAAGATAGTTTGCCAAAAAAAGACAAATACTATAAACAAGTCAAAAAGATAACTGAAAAACAACCACTTTATTTGTTAGAAAATAATGATCTTCGCGCCCACATTGCCAAAGACAAAGAAGCATATCACCTAGATCATATTGTTCCTATTATTTATGGGTTTTTGAACAATATATCACCAGAGATTATTGGAGATATATCAAATCTAAGATTCATACCCTGGAGAGAGAACCTCTCAAAGAGTAGTAAATATGAAAAAGAAGTTTAGAATAACGAAAGAAGTTCCCGACGCGATTTATCCTGGCTCAACTGTGCAGCAAAATCACGGTGAATCTGACGATAAGGGTTTTTTGATTTGGGAGATTGAAGACAAAGACAAGTTTGAAGTTAGACACATCTCAGTTAAAAATCCAACGCCATTTTTCACTCTTGAACTGACGCCAGAAGGTCATATTCCTAAAGATGCAGTGGTGCCAGATAATGCTCGCCTTCGTTTGGCGGTTGCTCATCGTGTTTCTATGAATACGGTTAGAAAAGCTCTTGATGTAGCCAAGGTTATGTTTAAGCCAGTGTCCGTAACGTTCTATAATAAATCTTCTATGAATCTTGTAGATTCTGGAGAAGACATCAAGCTTTCAGAGGAAGAAAACCTTAGAGACATTCAGGTTCAAGAGAGAATCATTAGGGAATTTTTGAAAGATTATCACGTTGAGCCAGAAGTGCTTGACAAAGTAGTTGCTCTTAACAAGAAGTACCATACTCTTGCAGAAGAAGATGAAGAAGTGGTGAGGAACGTACGATGGAGCATCAAGAATCTTGAATGGGATAACCTGTTTAGTTATGGAGAGGGAAATAGCATAGATTTTAACGGCTTGAATGGTGTTGTTGGGATATTCGGTAAAAACTTTACTGGAAAATCAAGCATTATTGATAGTTTGTTGTGGACTATATTTAACTCTACTTCTAAAAACTATAGAAAAAACATAGAGATTATCAATCAGAATAAAAACTTTGGTCGAGCATCAGCTGAGATTCAAATAGGTCAACGAAATTTTGTGATCGATAGAAGTGCAGTAAAAACACAAAGACAAACACGTTCTGGTATTGAAGAATCAGCTAAAACAGATTTAGATTTTGGCTATTATGACCATACGCTGTATTCTTCAATGCCAAACGAGCTTAAACAAAATATTAACGGAAACTCCCGTCCGCTAACTGACAAAAACGTTCGAAGATTCTTTGGAACGGTTGACGACTTCCTTCTTACTTCTATGGCGTCGCAAAGAGATTCACTTACGTTTGTTGGGGCAAAATCAACTGATCGAAAACAGATTCTTGCTAAATTTCTAGATTTGGAGATTTTTGATAAGAAGTATAAATACGCAAACGACGATGCACTTGATATGCGCGGCGCACTGAAGAAGCTTGAAGGTCGCGATTTTGATTCTGAGCTTTCAAAGGTCCATATTGAAGCAGCACAGAACGAACGCACTACTAAAAACTATGAAAAAAGAATCAAGATTCTGAAATTTCAAAAGATTGATCAGGAAAAGAATATCTCTGATGTGAATATTGAGATTGCCAAGGCTCCAGAGCTTGAGGTAGTTGATGAAGAAGAGTTGAGAGATAATATAGCAGACTTGACTGATGAGAGGGACAATCAGATTGCCTCAAACAAGGTTAACGGAGATAAGATTCAATCTTTGAGTAAGGATTTAAAAGAGACCACAGAGCTTCTTGAAAATTTCGACATTGATAAGATCAAAGAAAACACTGAGTTGGCTCACGAGGCACAACTTCGCTTTAACAAGCTGTTTATGAAGATTACTCAAGAAGAAAACAAGAAGAAACGCCAGGAGAAGCAAGCAACCTTGCTATCTGAAGTGCCATGTGGGGATAAGTTCCCAGAGTGTAAGTTCTTGCACCACGCAGTCGCTGCCAAGAAAGAAATGCAAGAAACAGAAGAACTCATTCAGATTACTAGAGAGAAATGGAATGGCGTTGATCAAGAGATTAAGGCTTTCGATCCAGAAAACTTGAAGTCGCGTTTGGATAAGTATTATTTCCTTACAGAGGAAAAAAGAAAGTTTCAAACTTCAATATCCAACCTTAAATTGAAGGTTGAAAAAGGTGTTTCTAGTGTTTCCACTTGCGAGAATGAGTTGGAGAAGCTTGAGAGCAAGCTTGAGCATTACCTTAAAAATAAAGAAGCTGTTGGTATGCTCAAAGTTCTGCATACTACTAAGAAACAGCATCAGGTTATTTTGGATGGTATTGTAGAAGAGCTTGAGCAGAGTCAAGAAGAGCTAACTGAACTTTGGAAGGAGCACGGTTCGCTTGAACAGAAGTGGAACAACTTGGAAGACTTGAAGCTTGAGTTAGCTGACCTACGTGAGCAATACGCCGCTTTTGATCTCTATCTTAAGTGTATGCATAATAACGGTATTGCATATGGCATTATTAAAAAGAGACTGCCTATCATTAATGAACAGATTGCAAACATTTTAACAAATGTGGTTGACTTTGAAATTTTCTTGGAAGATGATGGTAAGGATCTTCCTATTATGATTCGTCACCCGAAATATCCTGCTCGCTCGTTGAATGGCGGTTCGGGTGCTGAACTTACTTTGGCTTCTATGGCAATCAGATTGGCTTTGATTCGTATTAGTAGTCTTCCGGTTGGTGATTTGTTTATTCTTGACGAGCCAGCAACGTCACTTGATGAGGAAAATATGGAAGGATTTACAAGAATAATCGATATGCTGAAGTTGCAGTTTAAGACTATTATTCTTGTATCACATCTTGATGCTTTGAAAGACATTGTTGATACGCAGATTGTAATCGACAAGAAGGATGGCTACGCCCTAGTTAGTGTTTAAGGGGGGCGTATGAAGTGGAAGATAGCAAGAAAGAGTTAGCAAAAAAAGAAGAACCAAAAAAGCCAACTAGCAAAGCATCTAAGATGGTTGATTTCCTAGGTAAAGTTCTTAAGCTTTTTGAAAATATTCCTAAAGCAGTTACAGGTATTGCTATTGTTGTAAGTTTAGTAGCAGGCGGTACAGGAGCTTGGGGAACATATATAGGACCAGCAAACAAAGACGTAAAAGAACTTAAAAAACAAGTTCACGATTTGCAGATTTGGAATGAGGCTTTAAGAGAGAGAACCCGAGCGTTAATAGGGGGCTCAAATTCAATAGAATTTGATGGATATATGCTCGATCTAGATTCAGGAGAAGTTGATAGGCTATCACCGAGACAATAGGAGGGTATTTATGCTTACAGTCAAGGAGTTGAAGAAGATGCTGGAGGAGTTTCCAGAAGATATGAAAGTGGTAACATCATCGGCGTTTAGGCAAAACTTTGAAGATTTGAAGGGACCGCCAAGGCAGCGTCTAGTGCGGAGCTTCACAGATGAGAAAATTTATGGAGATTGGGTTCAATATGAGCCTCTATATTCCACACAAGAAGAGAAGGCAGACGAAGAAGTCGTCGTTATTTGGTAACCGTAGGAGGAAACTATGAATGTCGGAGAGTGTAAAGAAAACTGAAAAACAAGACCCCAAAGGGGCTTTAGATAAGATGATGGGTAAAGTAGTCAGCCGCAAGCTTTTAGTTTGGGGAACGGCTACTGTTGCCTTATTTATGGGTACAGTACCCTCGGCAGATTGGATAGAAATCTGCCTTTTGTATATTGGTTCACAAGCAGCTGTAGATATGGTGTCTACTTATGTTAGAGCTAAAAAAGGAGAATAGATGAATTTGTTAGTATTGAAAAAGTGGGGAACTAAATCGCTTCTTTGGTTGAAAAATCATTGGTATTATCCTTTAAGTGCGATTGTTATTCTGATATCATATGTTTTGTTTAAAGAAAAAGCTGAATCATTAATGAAAGCTCTTATGGAGAACCGCGAAGGATACAAACAACAAGCTAAACAAGTTGATAAGATTCACGAGAATCAGATTAATGAGAGAAACAAGCATCTTGTTGAAAATAGTAAGAAGTTGAAAGAGTTGGATGAGAAACACGCAGAAAAGGTAAAAGAGTTTGATAAAAAGGTTGAAAAAATGACTGAAGAGCTTGTTCACGAAGAAGATTTAGCCGCAGAGTTTGACAAGGAGTTTAATTTATGAGATTTGTAGCACTAATCACAGCAGTAATGTTTTTTGCGTTTTCATCAGTCGCGTCCACCAATGTAAGAGTTGGTGATGTTGTGGCTGAGGATGGGGTTTTATTGACCACTGAAGAAGCAGCCGCGCTCATCGCTGAAAAACGGCTCGCAGTTGAAAGATGTGAAGAGAAAATTGAAAACGTTAGAAGCGTCACAAGGGTCACTGAACAGCTAAAGATTAAAAATCTTGAAACTGACTTGAAAGCAGAAAAAGAAAAGAATGAAGTAGTTGTTGCTCTTAAAGACAAGGAGATTGATAGATTATATCAACAAATCGAAGCCGAAGGTGGTGATTACAACCAGTATTTTCTTTTAGGCGGTATGACAATCGGAGTAGTTCTTACAGCCGTCGTTAGTACGGCTATTTTCTTTGCTGCTGTACAAACAGCAAAAGGCGACTCGGTACTTAAATGAAAGAAAGTGTCCAATATGTGCAAAATATAGAAAAGGCTATCAAAGAGAAGTATGGCGAGGATGCAGTTCAAGATCCACGTTCAGGTTGGGACGACAAAAAGGAAAAAAACTACCTTAAACAAAAAAAGGATAACCAAAATAATAAAAAAACTCATAAGAAAGAGAAAATAGATGCTGATGGCTTTCTTGTGAGCCGAAAACTACTTAATAGGAAAGATACAAGAACTTGCCCTATTTGCGACAAGTATTCCTTTCAAATAAAAGACGATGTTTACATTAAAAAGTTTGAATGTTGCGCTGAGTGCTTTATTCAGCACGTTGAAGGAAGAGAAGACAAGTGGGAAGAAAAAAAGAGGAAATTAATTAATGACGAATCTTGAAAAACTAGAAGAAATCATTGCTGAACTGGAACTCGCCAAACGTGATGCGATTAAGGTTGACAAAGGAAACGTGTCAGCTGGCATTAGATTACGCAAAGACGCTATGCGCGCTTCTAGAGGCTTAAATGAACTGCGACAGCTTGTGTTGGAAAGCAGAAAGGAGAAAGACTAATGGCAGATAAGGATGTAATCGAGATTCTACAAGGGTTGCAACAAGCTGCCCATAACGCTACAGACGGAGGACTTGACGACGATGGCAAACCCCTTAAGACAGGACTTCGTAGAGAGAAGGGCTCTTTCCTTTCAGGGCATCGTCTTATGGATGGTTTCAATATCAAGCTCCAAGATAACTTGATGGTGCTTAACTATCATACGGAGCTTACAATGAAAGAAGTTCACGACAAAAAGTTTGAAAGCAAAATCACAGACACGATTGATGATGTTGTGAAGTGGCTCAAGAAAGAATATAAAAAGGTTACTGGAGAGTCAGTTAGTCTCAAAATGAAGGGAAAGCCAGTTATTAATGTTGAGAGCACTTCACGTATTCGCGTCTGGGCTACTGCTCAATGTACCTACGAAATCAAAGGCATTAAAAGTACTTCCGAAAAAAGAACTGTTGATGGCGCCATTAAAGACTGGCTTAGTCAGGGCAAATCTGATCGAGGAGGGTTTAAATGAGAGTCAAACAAAACGAACTAGCAAAGATTATAGCAGAAGTAGTTAAAGAGACACTTGGTCTTGATTATTCTAACGCAGGACAACAGAAGCCCCGAACTAGAGCAGCTGGCGCACCTGTTATGGAGAATAATGGTCCCGATGCTGCCACAGCGTGGGCAGAAGGATACGTAGAGGGAGTTTGGGATAATGGTGGTAGTAATATTCCTCAAGAGCACGTATTGATGAGTGCCAACAACCCTTACGGTAAAGTCGACGCTGGCGACCTCGTCATTAAGAACTATTCTTCTGATCCGAGCGATAGGTTTGAGGAAATCAAGCAAGCTGTTCAAGAAGCGCTTATCATTAAAGAATAGGGGTTCATAGAAAGGAATGGCTGGATATCGCTTAACGAAAGCACAAATGAAAGACGAGATAAAGAAGTGCGGACGAGACCCCATATACTTTATCAAGCACTATTGTAGGATCCAGCACCCTATGAAAGGGTTGATTCCTTTTCATCTGTATGACTTTCAGGAAGACCTTCTCAAAGAGTACAACGATTACAAGTTCAATATTATTCTCAAAGCTAGGCAGCTTGGTATTTCTACACTAACTGCTGGTTATATCGTTTGGATGATGCTTTTCCGACGAGAGAAAAATGTCTTGGTTGTTGCTACCAAGTTTAAGACAGCAGCCAACCTAGTCAAAAAAGTAAAGAAGATGTTCAAGCACGTTCCTGAGTGGTTGAAGATTGCTAATATTGAAGTGAACAATGAAACCAGTTTCACTCTTTCAAATGGTTCTCAGATTCAGGCTTCAACCACTTCATCAGATGCTGGTCGTTCAGAGGCTTTGTCTCTTCTTGTTATTGACGAAGCAGCCTTTGTTGATGGTCTTGACGAGATGTGGATGGCTATCGGTCCTACGTTGGCGACTGGTGGACGTTGTATCGCCCTTTCAACTCCCAATGGTGTTGGTAACTGGTTCCATAAAAACTACGTTGATGCTGTCGATTTGAAGAATGACTTCCACGCTATTGAATTGATGTGGGATGTTCATCCAGATCGCGATCAGGAATGGTTTGAAGAGCAAAAGAGAAAATACTCACAAAGAGAACTTGCTCAAGAGTTTATGTGTAACTTCAATATGTCGGGTGATACCGTAATTGATCCTAAGATTATTGAAACAATGAAGAAGTATATGAAACATCCTGAGTTTCGTACAGGATTTGATAGAAACTATTGGATTTGGGAAAATGCTCAACACGGTTCGTCTTATCTTATTAGCGCTGACGTTGCTAGGGGTGACGGAGCTGACTTTTCAACATTTCACGTTTTTAAACTTGAAACAATGGAGCTTGTTGCAGAATATCAAGGAAAGCCAAAGCCAGAAATGTTTGCAGAGATGCTTAATAGCGTCGGAAATGAATATGGCGAAGCAATGATTGTTGTAGAGAATGCGACTATTGGTTGGACTACACTCTCAAAGCTTAAAGAATTGAACTATCCAAATATCTATCATTCAGTGAAAGGTACTCACGAATATGTTAGCGAACAAGAAGCGGAATACAGAAGCGGAACTGTTCCAGGTTTTACAACTTCCTTAAAGACGAGACCTATTCTTATCGCAAAGCTAGAGGAATTTTTAAGAAACGGGCTAGTTAAATCGTATTCATCTAGACTGATTCACGAGTTAGAGCGTTTTGTTTGGACCGAATCAGGTAAAGCTGAGGCAATGAAAGGGAGTAATGACGATTTGATTATGGCTCTTGCTATCGGTTGTTGGGTTAGAGATACTGCTTTACATAAGTCTGCAAAGAAGATAGCATACAGCAAGGCTATGTTGGGCGCAATTATACAATCAAACACGAAAATGAGTACAGCAATTCCAGGTCAAATGGGATACAACAAGAAGCTAGATTTTGATCAAACGAATATGAAAGAAATTAAAGAACAACATCAAAAATTCAACTGGCTTTACAAAGGATAAATAATGGCAGATAGCGGAAGAAATCCAAGAGATCAGGAAAATGCTCTATTCAAGCGTCTTACACGTTTGTTTTCTGGTCCTATTACTAATCGCAGAACACAACTTTATCGTCAACAAAAGCGACGACGTTTAGATAAATACAAGTTTAATTCTGCTTCTGGTAAATCTTTTAAAAAAGCTTCTTACAGCCCTTTTGAACAACTTCAAGCCAATGCGATGGCTAATCAAAACCGTTCAGAGCGTTATATCGATTTTGATCAGATGGAGTATTGTATTCATGGGGATACAAAGATCGCTGTTCCTGGTGGATATGAGACAGTTAGAGATTTATCTGAAAAATATGGATTAGAGAAAGAATTTATCGTCTATTCTTATGATCACGAGAGTGGTGAGATTGTTCCAGCGATTGGTCGACAAGCACGTAAGACTCGTACAGATCATGCTTGGAAAGTTACGTTTGAAAATGGTCAAGAAATTATTGGTACTGCGGATCACCGCTTGATGATGCGTGATGGTACATATCTTTCCATTGAGCAGTTGAAATCTGGCGATAGTTTAATGCCATTTTATAGAAAAGATCTTCTTGATACAAAAGAAGATTCTGGTGACGGTTATAGATGGATCTATACCATGCACAACGACGAAGGAAGAAGGAAGGGTTGGATTGCTGAACATATTCTTCTTGCTGAGTGGATTGCTGGGCGCCGTTTGGGAGAGAACGAAATAGTTCATCACTTAAATTTCAAGAAGCCAGATAATTCTCCAGAAAATCTTCTCATCATGGATAACGATGAACATCTGCGATATCATCAAAATCACTTAAACGAACAGAGAAAGAAGAATGGTTGGTGGGAAAACTTTAGTAAGAAACATTCTGCTTGGATGAAAGACAATAATCCAGCAGAGAGAAAAGATATTACTTTTGAGGTTATTCTATCTCTTTGTGATCAATGTGGATTTAATCAAAGAAACCTTTGCAAAATGTTGGACACTGATCCAGGCGTGATTAAGAGGAGATTACGAAATAAGGGGTTCAAGAACTTCCAAGATTTTGCAAAGACTTATGATTCAAGTTGGAGAAACGAAGGTCAGGATAATACAGGAAGCAAGAATCCAAGATATGATCGTTCTTTAAGTTATCAAAATATTTGTGATGCTTATGAAAACAATATGTCTTCTAGAGATTTAGCTAAGAAACTTGGCACTACCTATGCGAAGATTAGGAATAGGCTTCGACAGGCTGGGTTTGGCACATTTACTGCTTGGAAAGAAAGCTACTGCAATCATAAAGTGAAGTCGGTTGAGTATTATGATTTTATTGATCTATACGATTTGACAGTAGATAAGTATAAGAATTTTGCAACTGATAGTGTTGTCTCCCATAACACTCCAGAAATTGCCTCTGCAATGGACATCTATGCAGATGAGATGACTACTTCAACTTCGCTTGATCCTATGCTTAATATCGAGTGTCCAAATGAAGAAATAAAAGCAGTATTGAAAAATCTTTATACCAATGTTTTAAATGTTGAGTTTAATCTGTTTGGTTGGAGCCGAACGATGTGTAAATATGGAGATTTCTTCTTGTATCTAGATGTTGATGACCAAGATGGTGTCACTAACGTTATCGGACTTCCAGCTCAAGAAGTAGAACGTCTAGAGGGTGAAGACACTACTAATCCAAACTATGTCCAGTTTCAATGGAATAGCGGTGGAATGACTTTTGAAAACTGGCAAATGGCACATTTCAGGATTCTCGGAAATGACAAATATGCTCCCTATGGCACTAGCATTCTAGAGCCTGCCCGACGTATTTGGCGCCAGCTTACACTACTCGAAGATGCTATGATGGCATATCGTATTGTTCGTTCTCCTGAGCGTCGTGTTTTCTATATTGATATTGGAAATATTGATCCTACTGACGTGGAACAATATATGCAAAAAGTTATTACGACAATGAAGCGTAATCAGGTTATTGATGATTCAACAGGTCGCGTTGATCTTCGTTATAATCCTTTGAGTATTGAAGAAGATTATTTCCTTCCGACTCACGGTCCCAATACCTCAACTAAGGTTGAATCTCTTCCTGGCGGAACTTACACTGGCGATATTGATGATGTTAAGTATCTTCGAGACAAGTTGTTTTCTGCTTTGAAGGTTCCTCAATCTTATCTTTCGCGTGGTGAAGGCGCTGATGAAGACAAAGCTACGCTTGCTCAAAAAGACATTAGATTCGCTAGAACAATTCAGAGACTTCAGCGCTCATTGGTTGCTGAACTTGAGAAAATTGGTGTTATCCATCTCTATACTCTAGGTTTTAGAGGTGACGATTTGATTTCACATACTCTTTCTCTTAATAATCCTTCAAAAATTGCTGAACTTCAAGAGCTTGAGCACTGGAGAACTAAGTTTGATGTTGCTTCGGCAGCCACAGATGGTTTTTTTAGTAAACGATGGGTTGCGGTGAATATCTTTGATTTAACAGACGAAGAGTTTATGAGAAATCAACGAGAAATGTTTTATGATCGCAAGTTTGAAGCAGCTCTTGATTTGGAATCAGAAGGGCTTGATGTCGAAGGCGGCGGCGGTGGAATGGACCTCGGCGGCGATCTTGGCGGCGACGAAGAACTCGACTTGGGTGATGAAGACGCTGGACTTGACGGAGACATTGATTTAGGTGGCGATCAAGAGTTGGGCGCTGAAGGCGGCGAAGACGAAACACTCTTGGCAGCACCTGGCAAACGTGACGACAAACGAATGACTACTACTGCTCGTTCTAAAGGTAAAAAGTATCTTCCTGTTAAACACAGTGGTGGCGATCGTCGAAATGCTGGAGCTAGAAAGCGCAGCAACTTAAGTAAAGGTGGCGATTCAACCGGTAGAGCAACTAAGAGAAATGTATTTAGTGGCGCATCTGAAATGTTCTCTGCTGCTGACGGAATATTCGAAAACTATCAAGCTAGTTATAAAGAAGAAGAAACTAATACAAAAGAGAGTCAAAAAAAGGCAAAAAAAAGATATAAACTTGAAGAAGCAAAGCTCCTTAAGAGAGATGATGATTTAAAAAATTTGATGAGTGATTTAGAATCAGCAATTTCAACTGATGCTTTCGCAAAAGCGCCAAGAGTGACGGAGAATCAAGATGAAGAAGAATAGGCACAATAAAAAACGAAATACAGCCGTCCTTTATGAGGTTTTAGTTCGAGAACTTACCCGGTGCGTAGTGGAAAATAACAAGAAAGGTAAAAAAGCTACCCTTTCTATCATTAAGGAGTTTTTTAAGAAAGATTCTGTCTTAGGGAGAGAGTTGGAACTATACAAGACTCTTAATGAATCTAGCGGATTAAGTGATGAGTTGGCAAGGCGACTTGTCGATAAAGTGATCGCTTCTTATGACAAGTTAGATTCTTCTGCCGTATTTGAAGAGCAAACTAAATTGCTTAAAAAGATGAGCCAAGAAATGCCTAAGACAGTGTTCACTAACTTTATTCCAGATTATAAAAATCTTGCTTCTATTTCGCAGATATTTTCACATTCTACGCCCGTTAAAGAAAAGGTATTACTTGAACAAAATATGGTCAAAGCCCTTACTTCTAAGAATGAAGTTAAAGAGGCGGAAAAGCTAGAAGTGATTGACAACTTGACATACAAGACTTTTGTTAAAAACTTCAACAAAGTGTATGGCTCATCGCTTTTGCCAGAACAGAAGGATTTGATGACAAGATATGTTATGTCTTTTTCAGATAATGGAGTTTCTTTGAAGATGTTTTTAAATGAAGAAATAGGAAGATTGAAAGAAAAGGTAAAATCTTCACTTTTAGCTGAAGAAATTAAAGAAGACAACGATATGACCAAAAAGACACATTTAGTGCTTGAGAGAATGGACAGTTATCACAACAAACCAATAGACAAAACGGTTGTTGGAGAGATTTTGAAGATTCAAGCATTGGTTCAGGAGATTCAGAGTTAATGGCAATTGATATCAAGATTGGGCAGCCAGAAGCTCCACAAGTTGCGATGCCTGAAGAGGCGCCCGCTCCACCATCCAATCTTAAAATGAAGTTACAAGCCCGTAGAACGCTTGACGGACACATTGTAGTATCTGATCATCCAGATATTGATATTGTGATTCAGCCCAATGATATGAAAATCGTGGCTTTTCCTAAAACCATTTTAAGTGACGAGATCTATGCAACTCAAAATCGTTTATTTGATTTTTTGCAAAAAGGCGGTATTATTACTAGAGATTCGGTTCGTGGTGGAAATGTTTATGGTGCATTAGAAGGTGTTATTGGTACACCAACCAAGCCGATTTCTATTGATGAAGTTGGTATCTTTGCAGTAGGAAAATTCATTGAAGAAGAGCGACCTACGTTCATCTATGAGAAAGCTGTTGAAGAGAAAGAAGAAGATAGACTAACTGAGCCTGATGTAGAAGATAGTACTGAGCTTGGTGAAATTCCACACGCTGAAGAGAAGGGATCAATAATCCCGAACCAAGTTCGAAGATATGTTCAGGGTTTTTAGTGCTTGATTTACTATATTTCATCCTTTGTTCATATGGAATGACGTTCATCATCGTCTATGGCTCCATATTCGACAAAATCAGACCAGCTAAGCATAAAGGCTTTTTTGGAAAACTTCTCAACTGTCCTCTTTGTACAGGGTTTCACAGTGGATGGTTTATCTATATTTTGTTCTGGATAAGTGATGTTAAATTGTGGAATCATTTTGAAATAGGTTTGTTTCTTTTCGGTTGCTTGTCTGCTGGAACATCTTATATATTGAGTAGTTTGGTCTCTGATGATGGTTTTTCCGTGAGTATTAAAAAATGACTTGGGAGAAAGTTAGAGAGATACGCCGAAGATATGCGGAAGAGAATGTTTCTTATGCAAAGCTAGCTACTATTTATGGAGTAGGTGAGAATGCTTTAGCAAAAATCATCAAAAAACAAAGATGGAAGGAGTAATAGAATGTCAATGGTTACAATTAAATGGATGCTACCAGTTTGTCGACGTTGCTGTAGTGGCTCGATAGCCGTGCGGGTAGCGCCCGCACACACTTTATTATGAAGGCGAAAAAGATAGTCATAACAATCAATAGATTGAAAGAGAGCGCCTTCAAGGTTCGTAAAGCTTATGGTAAGCCACGAACATCATACCCAAGCGGCGGAAGCGGCGATAGGTATAAGAATAGTTCCGATGGGGTATAGAACGTGAACAAGTTGCTACTAAGAGAATGGTTTGGTCTGTGCGAAGGAGGCGTTTGTCAAGATTTGTTGACAGAAGCCGAAAAGGCAGATATGCGCGACAATGGAACATTGTATCTCACAGGCGTTATGCAGAGAGCTGATGCTAGAAATGGAAATGGTCGAATTTACCCAGAAAAGATTCTTAGGCGAGAAATTGAAAACTACAAAAAGCTGATTCAAGAGCGCAGAGCCCTTGGGGAGCTTGATCATCCCGACGATTCAGTGGTAGCTTTGAAGAATGCTTCACATATGGTTACCGATGTATGGTGGGACGGCAAAGACGTGATGGGCAAGATTAAGATTCTCAAGCACACTCCAAACGGAAAGATTCTAGAAGGATTGATTATGGATGGAGTTCAACTAGGTATCTCATCAAGAGGTCTAGGCAGCGTCCGAGAAGAAATGGGAAACACTATGGTTGAGGATGACTTCCAACTACTTTGTTTCGATATGGTCAGTGAGCCAAGCACTCAGAACGCATTTATGAACTTGAGAGAATCAAAAAATCATACAAACATTTTTACTAAGGCAGATAAAATTAATAGAGCCTTAAACAACATCATAGGAGACTTCTAATGAAAATGAAGATTAAGAAAACTAGACTTCAGGAGATTATTCAGGAGGAGTACACTCGTCACGAAAAAATGAAGCTTCGTGAAAGTATCGAAGGGCTTGATGGTAAGCCGCCTTCAAAGAGAGAACTTATTGGCAATGAACTTGCCAGTTCGCTTGAAGGCGCCTTGGAACAGTTTCTGGTAGGTCAAGGGATTGACACCGGCGTCATTACCAACGTTATGTTGGATGTCGAGGATAAATTGCTTGATGTAGCTATTGCCGTAAGTCATACTATAAAGAATCACGCTAATCAAGGTATAGGAGGAATGGACGAAGACGCCCTATCTCAAGCTATCGCAGAAGTGCTAGCTGAAGAAGGTCTTGGAGATGGCGAGATTATGGGTGGAAACTACAGCACAGGATATGGCGGACCAGGCTCCAGTGAGCAATCAACTCTACCAGAGGGACGCGACGGCGATAAGGAATAGAGATGAAAAAAGCAGATCTTAAAAAAATGCTAAAACCAATCATTCAAGAATGTATTGATGAGTGCATCGAAGAGAGCATTCACGAAGCATTGTTTGGTTCTGGTATTGTGACCAGCGTTGTAGCTGAGGTTATCAAGGGAGTAAACATCCCACAATTGGTGGAATCTGTAGTTCCTCGTCAAGTAGTTAGAAGTGTTCCTGCTCCTGTAGAATTGTACGAAGATAGAAAAGCACCCAATATGACACAAGTCGTCAGTGGAAAAAGTAGAGATTTAGAAGCAGAACTTCAGTCTCGACGCGCAGAGCACAATTCAGAGCTTGAATCGCAACGTAAAAGGTTGGAAGAATCGCTTGGTGGAATGATGGGCGGCGCAAACGTATTTGAAGGTTTGACTCCATCATTACCTGATTCTGACGGTCAAGGACCATTAAGTGGTGTTGATCCAACTAACCCAGGAGTCGATATCACGAGTATCCCAGGGCTTAGAACATTGAATTTTAAAAGACATATTGAGGAGTAAAATATGGTTGCAGTAAGAGCAAATAGAGGCGAATCGTCAGAAAGACTGATTAAGCGTTTTATGAAAAAGATTAAGAAAATAGAACTTATGAGTGAATTGCGTGAACGTCGCTATTATAAGAAACCTTCTGATAAAAGAAAAGAATCTAAGCGCCGACGCGATGTAACCATTAAGAAGTTAGAAAAAGAGAGAAAAGGAAACTAGTTAAAGCTAGACAAAGGAGAAAGAAATGGCTGAATCAAATCTATGGAACAGACCTGGCATCGGGCACGTTGGCTCATATCAGGTATCGGGTATTCCATACCTTACGGGTAGCACCCTGTTGGCTTCCGAGTTTTCGACTAATGAAGCTGAACAACTTTTTCACTTTCCTTATGTTTCTAAAGCTATTACTGTTGTTAATACTGCCACAGGTGGTGTAGGTATTAAGGTTCATTATAATTCGCTAAGTGATGCTGGTCGCGTTGGTGACGGACATCATTACGTTACGCTTTCAGGTAGTAAAGAGTCGATTACTATGTTTCACAAAAGTAAGCACATTTACGTCTCTTTGTTGAGTTCCTCAGCTATTCAAGAGAATGCTACTTTTGAAATCATTGCTGATCTTACACACATCAAAGCGAGCGAGATGTTCCCACTTACAGGCAGCGGCTTGACTGACTGAGGTTAAGCTAAATGACGAATAGACAGTCAAAACAAATAAATCAAAGAAGAAAGAGAGGTTCTTTCCCATCGTGGCTCAACTCAGAGCGATTCACGTTGGGTGGTGCTCTTGGTTCTACTGCCGACTTCATTACATTTTACCTTCCAATGAACAATAGTGGACCTTCGCTGTTGTCAGATAGTTTGACCATTAATGGAACAACTGTAACAGCAAGTTTCATTTATAGCGGTGGTGATGCTTACGAGAATGTTTTCAGAGAGAGTGAAGACTTTACAGGAACAGATTGGGCAAAAACTAGGATGACAGTCTCAGGAGGAGTTATAGCTGCTCCTGCTGGCTTAGGTGGAACCTTAGCTGATGGTATGGTTTCATCTGCTGATGCTAACTCACATTATATACTGGAATCTGTAAACTGGGCTAGTGCAGACCTTGATCTACACAGACATACTTTTAGCGTTTACGCAAAAGCTGGTGATAAAGCTTGGATATTGCTTCACGATACTTTTGGTGCTGACGATTATGGGAGATATTTCAATGTCTCAACAGGTGTTACAGGAGGAATTCAGGGTGAAGCTCCAGACCATTCAGGAATAGAAGATGCTGGAGATGGATGGTACAGGTGTTGGATTTCTAAAAAGGTTCCAGTTATTGGAGCTAGAGGATTCTATGTCTACCCAGCTGAAGCCGATGGCGATCTTGTTTTTTCTGGAGATGCTTCAACCATTGATTTTTATCTTTGGGGAACACAAATAGAAAAAAACGAAGTGGGAAGCACCGGACCAGGAACTTACTTGTCATCTTCAAAAGTAACAGGTGAATCAAGATGGTTTGATTCAACAAATCAGCATTCTCCATTAACTGGTTCATCAAATGATATCACTCTAAAAAGAACAGGACCATTTTTGGATCAACAAGGAGCAGTGCAATTCAACGGTTCTCATTGGTTTGAATCTCCTAACACCACAGATGGCGATTTTGGAGACGATGATCTTGTTTTTGAAGTAATATTTAAGGCTCCAGCTGGGGTAACTGAAACTTTAGTTGGTAAATATGTAAGCACCAACACAAGATGGGAAATCTTGATTCAATCAAATTTTATTAAGCTTACCTTAGCAGATGGAACAACATCAGTTTTAACAAACAATGAATATGTTGCAGATGTCTGGAACCACGCAATATTCTTTGTTGATAAATCTGGTTCAATGGTTGGCTATATTAATAAGGTAGCTGCGGCAGCTGTTTCGGTATCCAGCGTTACAGATTTGGATAACTCTGCTGCTTTTACAATCGGCGCTAGAGATGGAGGAGGCATTCCTACTCAGGCAGAGATTGCACACGTTGCTATGTGGAGATCGCCACAAGGATGGTTGGATACTCACTTACAAGCTGATGTAGCAACAGAGCGCTATCACAAACTTACGGGAGTTTATCCAACAACTGCTCTTGGCACACCAACGCCAGATAATATTACTAGAGCTTCAACAGCATATGTACCTGTTGTCAATGCAGATGGATTTATGAGAAACCATTTAGTCCCAGCAAACACAATGAGGGTTGGTTCTCAAATTGACTCTTCAGGTTCTGTTGTAAAAGGATTTCTATCTGAACCACAAAGAACACAGCTTCTTTATCAAACAAATGACCTAACTGGAGCTGCTTGGACAGCAAATGCCTCAACAATAACCGTTTCTTCAACTGAGAATGGTCCTATTGTTGGAGAGCCTGTTCATATCTTGACCCCATCTGTCGGAAGTGCTCAACATAATGTCACACATACATCTATTACTTCTACTCCAGCGGTCATTAGTTGCTATGTTAAAGAGCACGAAGATGCTGATAATGGTTGGTGCTATTTGAGGTATCTTTCAAACTCGGGCGTCTATTCTGTCTTTTTTGAGTTTGCAACAGAAACAGCAACAGGAAACGGTCAACCAGATGATGTTGGGGTTGAGAAGTGTGGAAATGGTTGGTATCGCCTATGGTCTAGAGATAGTATTTGTAACTTCTTACAAGTATGCACAACAACTGGCTTTGGTACTTTTAACTATAATGAACTCAGTGGAGATTCAGAGCTTTATATTCAAGCGCCACAAGTAGAAAATACTAACAATCAACCTTCTTCGTATATTAAAAATACCGTTTCAGGTTCAACACTGACAAGAGCGAAAGATCATTTACGTTTTCCTGTAAATAATGACAACATACTTGATCCGTCTGCCGGAAATCCAATAACTGTTCAAGCGACTGTAAGACTATCAGATAATAACAATCAAATCAGTTTCTATGCTTGGGCATTGTCAGATGGTGGCTCTTCAGCAGATCAAATGTCAGTTTTCGGCGATAGTGCCGAATATTATCGAGGACACTCAGTAAGTACTGAGGGAGCAAATGGGACAATTAATGTAACAAATATTGACCATTCTAGTGGGCGTAACGTGACTACAAGATTGATCCAGAGTGGAGATATATTGACTCATTATGTTGCTTCGTCAGCAGGAAGCGGCGATGATTCTGCTGATGTCGGTGGTCCTGTTGCTAACGCTCTAGATCAGCTTCACATTGGGTGTAGTTATTCAGCTATTCAACAGGTAAACGGATTGGTTTCAGAATTTATTATTTATTCAACTGACAAGGGAGCATTGTAATGCCAAGAGATATATCAACAATAGTTGCCCGACGCAGAAACCGCCGCCAACCACACCGTTTTAGAGCAGATTTGAAACTATCAACTGTTACAGGTTCATCTGGAGTATCGCCCGTCTTTTCAGGTTCAGTTATTGTAGAGCCTGGCACGCCTGGTACAACAGAAATATATTATCACACTTGTTGTTTAGATTTAGTTAATGTGACATCAGGTTCTTTGGAAGCTACAGCAGAAGCACTTGAAGATGCAGTACAAAAGGGATTTTTTACAAGCTTTATCCTCACTCCTAAAAGAGAACCTCGCCGAACCGGACCAACAAGATATTTTGCTTCTATTTTAGCTACAGAAGAACAGCTTGCAGAATTTGATCGAAATTATTCTCTTGGGGATAGTGTAAGGTGGAAAGGCGGCTTAAAAGCTAACTTCCCAAAATGGGCAAAAACTACTCAAGGTAATGCACTCCATCGCTGGTTTGGGATTCCTGACGCATAACATTTTTGTTATAAAGGATTCTCGCCTCTCGAAGCACTAGTTAGAGAGAGTGTAAAACACCCATCTTTTAAATGGAGAAATATAAATGTCGAGTATGCTAGAACAAGCTTTAGTTGATGCAACTGCGTTGAAAGAGGCTGCATTGAAAAGCGCCCAAGCAGCTGTACTTGAAGCAGCCCAGCCAAAAATTGAAGAAACTGTTAAAGCTCTTCTAGAACAAGAAGATGAAGAAGGTCTTGACGATCTGCTTGGCGGCGGTGCTCCAGATATGGGTGCCGACATGGGCGCAGGAGAAGTAGGCGACGTGGCTGGCGGTCTTTCGATGGCTATTCAAGATGGTGAGAATATGTGTTCTTGTCCAGATGAAGACGAAGAGATTGAAATTGATTTTGGCGAACTAGAACGACAAATGGTTGCTGATGAAGGTGCTCCAGCAATGGGTCAAGAAGATTTAGCACAAGGTCTCAACCTTAGTGGTCCAGGTGATGAGCTTGGTGCTGAAATGGGATTGGGTGCAGAACCAGGCGCAATGGAAGACGAAGAAGACATCGATTTGGATGAAGATATTCTTTCATCACTTTTGGAAGAAGAAGACAAAGATAAAGAAGATATTGAAGAAGGTCTTTTCGGAAATATGTTTGGTGGAAAAAAGAAAACAGTTCAAGATATGCAATCCGATATTCAAGGTAGTATGGGAGAAGTTATCGCTCAGGCAGAAGAAATTAAAGCTGCCTTGGCAGAAAAGGGCATTACTGATTACGATGCTAAAATTGCTCAAGCAGCCGCGCAACACGCGCAAAACCCCGATGACCTTCGCAGCATTGTAAGTTATGCTCGCGTCTTGGGTGATGCACTGAGCGCTGCAACAGGTGGTGTAGAAGAAGCTAAGATGACAGATGACATGATGGCACTTGCTAGCAAGGATGCTCATAGAGATTATATGAAAGATAAAGGTGCTCAGAAACCTTCTAAGCCAGCACCACGACATAAATCACTAGGACAAGATTTTGATCTAGACACAGGCGATGATACGCCACTTGAGCTAGCCCGCGAAGGGAAAATGATTGTTACTAAGGAAAATTTGATGGAAATAGTTCGTTCCGCAACGAAGGATCTATTTACATCACAAGCGGAGAAGGAAAAAGAGAATAAAAAACTCAAATCCCTTCTTCGGAGGCTCTCGGAAGAGTTGAAAGATACTAATCTTCAAAACGCCCGATTGCTTTATACTAACCAGATTTTGGAAAGCGTCTCCTTGAATGAGCGACAAAAGAAAAAGATTGTCGAAGCTGTTTCCAAGGCTGGTTCTGTTGACGAGGCAAAAGTGATTTACGAAACACTTATTACCTCAGTGGGTTCTTCTCGGCAAAAGAGGAAACCAAAATCACTGAGAGAAGCAGTAGAAAAACGTAGTACACCACTTGTAGCTAGGCGCAACAAACCAGAAAAGGCATCTAATCACGTAGCTGAAAGGATGCAGAAACTAGCAGGAATCAAATAGATTCCACATTCATTTAAACAAAGGAGAAAAAACAAATGTCTGTATTGAAAACATTAACCGAGGGTATTGTGCAGCGCGACCTCGCTAAAGAAGGCGCAGCACTTATGGCTAAGTGGGAACAAACCGGCTTGCTTGAGGGTCTTGACTCTGAGCGTGATAAAGCAGGAATGGCTTCACTTCTAGAAAATCAAGCTAAAGAGCTTCTTCGTGAAGCTAGCACAATGGCAGCTGGTAATGTAGAGGGCTTCGCAGCCGTTGCATTCCCAATCGTCCGTCGTGTCTTTGGTTCGCTTATTGCTAATGAGCTTGTCTCTGTTCAGCCAATGAGCCTTCCATCGGGTCTGATCTTCTTCCTTGACTTTACTGCTGATAGAGCACGTCTTGGTACTGAAGCAGACGAATCACTTTACGGTGGTGGTCTTGTAGGTAGCCAGATTACTGGTGGTGTTACTCTGACCGGAGATTCAGCTGAAGATTCATTCTACAACTTGAACAACGGTTATAGCTCACCTACTGGTTCTTCAACTGTTCTTTTGAACCTTGTTGATTCTGGTATTTACGGCGCTAATAGCACTCTTGACCTTTTGGTTCGTCACGATCCAGACTTGGTTTCGGGTACTACTTCAATCGCTGTTGTTTCGGCATCTGTTGCAGAAATCGAAGCATCCGGTCAGCCTCTTAACAAGAATGATCTTGTCACTGTCACTGTAAGTGGTGTTGGTGCTAACGTTAATCAGCTTCGCCGTTTGTCTAAACCTTCTGGTTCAGGCGTTGGTGTTACTTATGACGCTGTTCTGTTATACTTTACTTCAGATACCCTTTCTGTTGCTGCTTTGACTGCTTCTACTGGTGTTACCGGTTCGCAGACTCTTACGTTCGCAATGGATGACAACTTCCAAGCTGGTAACGGTCTTGGTTCGGTTGAAGGTGTTGTTGAGTGGGGCTTGGAAAACAATGTCGGTATTCCCGAGATTGACATCAAGGTTGACTCAGTAAGTGTTACTGCTAAGACCAAGAAGCTTAAGGCAAAATGGACCCCAGAGCTTGGTCAGGACTTGAATGCATACCATAACCTCGACGCAGAAGTTGAGCTTACGAGCATTCTTTCGGAACAGATTGGTCTTGAAATTGACCAGGAAATCCTTGAGGATCTTCTTAAGGGTGCATCAGCTGGTACCTACCATTGGTCACGTCGTCCAGGTCGTTTCCTGAACCGTGATACTGGAACTGTTATTAGTTCAAGCGCAAACGAGAGCATTCTCGGTGCTGACTTTACTGGTACTGTTTCTGAGTGGTACGAGACTCTTGTTGAAACGTTGAATGACGTATCGGCACAGATTCACCGTAAGACTCTTCGTGGTGGAGCTAACTTCTTGGTTTGCGGACCTGAAGTTACAAACATCCTTGAGTTCACCAGTGGATTCCGTGCTAACATCACTCACGATGATGGCAAGGGCGACGTTGGAGCAGTCAAGACTGGTCAGCTTAGCAAGAAATGGGATGTGTATGTTGATCCATACTTCCCACGTAATGTGATTTTGATTGGTCGCAAGGGTGGTTCATTCCTCGAAAGTGGATTTGTTTACTCGCCTTACGTGCCTCTCCAGGTTACTCCTACCATCTTCGGAACCGAAGACTTCGTACCTCGCAAGGGTGTGATGACTCGCTACGCCAAGAAGATGGTTAGACCCGATATGTACGGGCTCGTTATTGTTCAAAACCTTATGGGATAAACCCTGGTTGAATAACCGAGAATGAGAAAAAGCCCTTTACGGGGCTTTTTTTCTTTGGTATGGTGAGGGAGTTAGTACTAGTTACAATATGTGAGGAGCGCTATGAAGTGTTTAATATGTGATAGAGAGTGTAAGTCTAACTCTTCTTTAGCTGGTCACTTGGGTCGAGGACACAAAATAAGCTTAGAGGAATATTATGAAACCTATGTTTTAAAAGGTAAGAGACCCAAATGTCCTGTTTGCGGAGAAGACACACGCTTTGACAGGGTCAGCAAGTCGTTTAAAAAGTTTTGTACCAAACACGCCAACGAGGCAAGAAGAGAATGGTCAAAAAAAAATCAGACACTCGACTACGGGTGGAAAAAAGGTCTTACTAAAGAGACCCATTCAGGTATTGCTTCACAAGCTGAAAAGATAAGCGGCGAAAACAATCCCTGGTATAAAGGTTTACCAAAACACGTTATCGAGGCAGCTTCAGAATCAAGAAAAAAAGAGTTACCTCTCTCTACAGAAGAATTTATTGAAAAATCGCTCCTTATTCACAAGGGACTGTATTCTTATGAAGATGTGAACTACAAAAATACCCTAGAACCAGTTAGGATAATGTGCTCAGAACACGGCGTTTTTGAACAAAAGCCTAGAGATCACATTCAGGGATGCGGTTGTCCTAAATGCATACGTTCTGTTTCCAAGCAAGAACGGGAAATTTACGATTTTATCAAAAGCGTTACAACTGACGTGGAATCTAGCAATAGAAAAGTGGTCGAACCAAAAGAACTTGACATCTATGTTCCTGATAAAAGCTTCGCTCTGGAGTTTAATGGTCTCTATTGGCATTCAGAAGAGTTTGTGAGCAGGAAGTATCATTTAGAAAAAACGAGCGCTTGTTTGAAAGAAGGGGTGTCACTCATTCAGATTTTTTCTGACGAATGGAGGGAAAAGCCTGAAATAGTTAAATCAATGATTAGGCATAGGTTGAAGGCAACAAAAAACAGAATATATGCGAGAAAGTGTTCTATTCAAAAAGTAAAGACTGAGGAAGTAAAGCGTTTTTTTTACGACACTCATCTTGCTGGTTATGTGCCGAGCCGGAAGGTGTTTGGGCTGTTTTATGAGGGGGAAATGGTTTCTGCTATTTCTTTGAGAAAGCCTTGGCAGAAGCGATATGGAAACATATTGGAGATAGCGAGGTTTTCAACCAAGTTAGATACGGTTGTTGTTGGAGGATTTCAAAAACTTCTAAAGCACTCAAAAGAGTGGACAAAGAAGGAGGGTTTTGAAGGTATTCTGACTTATGCTGATCGTCGTTTTGGAGAAGGTGCTGTTTATGAGAGGGCTGGGTTTGAGCCGCTTGGACAGACTGCGGTTGATTATTGGTATACGAACGGATTTCAGAGATTCAATAGATTCAAATACAAAGCAAAAGATGGAAAAACAGAAAAAGAAATAGCAAGAGAGAACAAAGTTGCAAGAATATTTGGCTGTGGTTCTAATGTTTATTTGTTGTATTTGTGAACCACAATTATATTTGGTTGCGGGAGAGAGCTTATCAAAACGGTAAGCTCTTTTCTTTTATCGTCTCACTATTTACTTAGAACCGAGGAATATTAATGTCAACACCCACACTAACGCCACTTTCGCAAACAAGCAGAATAACTCTACCTGCTACAGGAACCATTACTAGTGTCGCGTCAAGCTTGCCGTTTGGCGTTCCTCAATATACTTCGGACGTGTCGTTCCTTACAGGTGCAGCAGATCAGGTTAATTTCACATACAGAATGTTTGGTGGAGAAATTCTTGACATCGAGTTGACAGAAAAGCAAGTTTATGCTGCTTACGAATATTCAGTGCTTGAATATTCTTCAATGATCAATAGTCATCAAGCAAGAAATGTTTTGTCAGATGTTTTAGGTTTTCCAACAGGCACCTTTGATCAAGATGGTGAACTTAAGTCAGGAACAGCACTAAGTTCTAGTTTGAGTGGAACGAGTCTTGCAGTTATGTATCCAGATTTTAATTTAAGAGGAACACTAGACATAACCAGAGCTATATCAACAGAATCAGGACTTGGTGGAACTAAACCATTCTATTCAGCTTCAGTTAATATCATTTCAGGTGTTCAAGATTACGATCTTCAAGCAAGAGTAGAAACACTTGGAACTTCCAGCGTTGAACTTTTTTATAACAAAATTAACGATAATAGAATCACTATACGTAGAGTGTGGTACAAGACTCCAAGAGCTATGTGGAGATTTTATGGATATTACGGTGGCTTGAGTGCTGTAGGCAATATGTCGACATATGGACAGTATTCGGATGACTCTACGTTTGAGGTTATTCCTGCTTGGCAGAATAAACTTCAAGCTATGGGTTACGAAGATAATATTTGGACAAGAATCTCGCACTATTCATTTGAGTTGAAGAACAATAAAGTAAGACTCTTTCCAAGACCACAAGGAACGACATTGACCAAGCTATGGTTTGAATTTACCGTCGACGATGGCGATGTTTTCAATATCCAAACTTCAGGAAGTTCAGGCTCTAAGAGAAACAGAGGAGTAAACAACTTCAATACTGTACCTTTTGCTAATATTCCATATTGTAATATTAACTCTATGGGGAAACAATGGATTAGGAGATTTGCTCTTGCGGTTGCGAAAGAACAGCTTGGCTTGGTTCGTAGTAAGCTTGATAGCGTTCCGCTCCCAGGTGACAAAGTGACGCTCAATGGACCGGCTCTTGTAGACGCAGGAACTTCCGAGCAAGAAAAATTAAAAACAGAACTAAAAGAATATCTTGATGAAGTCACGTACAACGCTCTTGCCGAACAGAGAGCAGAGTTAGTAGAGAATGTCGATCGGGTTAATCAAAAAATAGCTCTAAGTATTTACGTAGGATAATATAGATGGCAAAAGACGACATAACTTGGAAACGCCCCGCGTCACCTCCTGCTCCACTTTTCTTTGGAGAGAAGGAGAGGAACTTCGTCAAGCAAGTTGTGGACGAAGTTACAGAATGTGTTAACCCGCAAGTTGTCTTGTATTACCCTATTAGTGTTAAACACACCAATTTTCACCCACTCTATGGAGAGGCTATTGAGAAGACTTACCTGCCTCCTGTAAGGATTGCTGCGCGCGTTTATTGGGGTGATGGTAGGGTGACAACCACTGAAAAACACAACCTCGACTCAGAGTCTAAGATTACGGTAAGATTTCAGAAAAGAAGAATAACTGAAGATCTTAACCTATTTGTTAGGCAAGGGGATGTTGTTTATTATGGTGATCAGTTCTATGAGATTCAAAAGACGGCTGAACCTGATGAGCTTTTTAGTCAATCAGATTTTAGATTCGAAATTACAGCAGAATGCTTAAGAGTAAGGGCTGGACAGTTTGATGAACCAGGATTAGTTAATCAAGCAAGAACTTTGATTAGAGAAGGACCATAATATGGCAAACGGAAAAGATTTATTAAAAGGCTTGGTTAATGGTGGAGAAAATGGGCGCAAATCATATCCGCTCAAGCCCTCAACTATTGAGACTATTGATTTAGCTATGTATGACTGGGTCAATAAAGAGTTAGATTTATTCTCCGAAACCAACAAGGGATGGAAAAAAGCTCCTGTTGTATGGGTTTCTCACGAACGCTCTTTTGCTATTAAAAATGACAGAGATTTGAGAGACAGAACAGGAACATTTATTCTTCCAGTCATTACTGTTGAAAGAACAGGTGAAGAAAAGAATCCTTCTAGAAAAGGTAGTGTTTGGTCTAATATCATTCCTCCTCAAGATGCTCAAGGTGGCTCATATGAAGTTACTCGTGTCATTAATCACGAAAAGACTTCGCAGTTCGCCAATGCTGATTCAAATCTTTTTAATCGTAATGATAAAGAATTTTCTTTGAAAGAAAACAAAAAGATTGTGTATGAGACAGCCACTATCCCTTTGCCTGTTTATGTTGTGTTTAGATATGAGATTGAGATCAAGACAGAGTTTCAACAACAAATGAACCAACTTCTTCAGCCATTTATGACAACATCTGGCGGAATCAACAGGTTCACTATTAAGAGAGATGGTTGGCATTACGAAGCATTTTTTCAGCCAGATTTTTCATCAGAAAATAATGGAAGCAACCTCGATAATGAGCAAAGATTGTTTATTACAAAAATCCAAGTAGAAGTATTAGGAAAGTTAGTTGGCGAAGGTTTAAACAGAAAACAACCTTTTGTAGCAGTTCGTCAAAATATTGTAGAAGTCAAAATTCCCCGTGAGCGTATAATGATAGGGGATTTGGACGATATCGACGTAAAAAAGACTTTCTAGCTAATATCCTTTGGTACAAACCCGCACTATTTACTAGGGAAAGCGCTAATAGTGCATAATCGTTAGTTATCAAGAGGAGAGACCAAGAATGTCAATCAAGAAGTATAAGTTTGTTTCACCAGGCGTACAAATAAGAGAACTAGATCAATCACAACTTCCAAGAGTTTCTGATCCGATCGGTCCTATCGTTGTAGGTCGGAGCCGCAAGGGACCAGCCCTTATTCCAACTAAGGTGAATAGCTATCTTGAGTTTGTTGAGACGTTTGGTGCCCCTATCCGAGGAGCTGGTACCGGTGATATCTGGAGAGATGGAAATACTACTTCTCCAACTTACGGTGCATATGCTGCTGAAGCATATTTGAAAAATTCAAGCCCTTTGACGTTCGTTCGTCTTTTGGGTGTCCAAAGCGGCGATGCTACTGCTGCTGATTCTGCTCAAGCAGGTTGGACAACAGAAAATACTTCTGCAACCACTCTTAACTCGACCAATGGTGGAGCTGTAGGTCTTTGGATTATTCCTTCGGCTTCTACGTACGCTTCTAATCTTACTGGCGCTCTTGCAGCTGTTTGGTACCTCAATAAGGGTTCAATCCGCCTCGTCGGTGATGATCCTGTAGGAACCACTGTAGGCGGCAATGGTGCAGCTGTTTTGGTTAAGAACATTGGTTCTGGATTTGAGTTCCGTGCTCTTATCGAAGATGAAACAGGTGCAACCATCAAGGACACCGCGTTTAACTTTAACCCTAACTCTTCGAAATATGTTCGAAAGGTTTTTAACACTAATCCAACTCTCATTAACGGCGATGTGACACCTGCTGCTTCCCTTGTAAACTATTTCCTTGGTGAAAGCTTTGAAAGTCACTTGAAAAATACTGTTAGTGAAAACAGCGGTAATATCGCTGGTAAAGTCCTTGGTTTTGTCGCAGCTATCGAAAATAGCTCAATCAATCAAGCAGACTTTAAGGGTGTTCAAGCTTCCGCAGCTAAAACTGGTTGGGTATTCGGTCAAGATCTTAATACCACTACTGGTAGCTACGTTGCTACTGATATGACCAAGTTGTTCCGATTTGTTGTAAACAAAGGTGACGGCTCAGGTGAGTGGGAACAAAACAATATTAAGATTTCGATTACTGATATCAAAGCTTCTAAAAGTGATTATGATCGTTTCGGTACTTTTACGGTAGAGATTCGTGCTATTGATGACACAGACTCTAACAAGAAAATTCTTGAAGTATTCCCACAATGTAGCTTGGACCCGAATTCGCTCAACTACATTGCTCGAAAGATTGGTGATAAAAACGTTGCTTGGGATGATGTTCAGCTTCGTCATCGTGAATATGGTGATTTTCCAAATGCTTCAAACTATGTTCGAGTTGAATTGAACACTGTTATTGAGCAAGGTGGTATTGAGCCAGAGCTTCTTCCATTCGGTTTCTATGGTCCAACCAGATACAGCACTATTACTCTTACGAGTGGTTCGGCAGTTGCTTCAGCAGCTGTTATGAAGGGCTCAGGTTCAATGCCAGACGCTCCAGAATCTGGTGGTGGTACTATTGCTATGGGTATTACATCCGGTCAGATTACTGATTTCTCCGCTTCATTGAAGTTCCCTTCATTGCAAATGCGAGTTTCAAGTTCTGACGGTGGTGTCCTTAGCTCAAACCAAGCATATTTTGGTATTATTACTCAAAAAGTAGGTGCTCAGAAGTTTGACGAAGACGTTAGAGATTTGTTGAGGTCTAAGCCAGATGGTGTAAGTTCGCACGATTCTGCTACCTCTACAGAATATCAATTTGTCTTCAGTCTTGACGATTTGGTTGCAGTGTCCGGTTCAAGCACAGAATCATACTGGCTTTCCGGTAGTCGCGCATCAGGCGCTTCTGTTACAGCATTGTCGGCTTCTGTTACTGGTGCTCTTGAAGGATATCTTTCGGTTCTTTCTCGTGGACATGACAAGTTTACTATGCCACTATTTGGTGGACATGACGGACTTGATATTACAGAGCGAGACCCGTTCAGAAACAACTTCCTTTCGAAGGGCTCAGCAACTAAAGATACTAACTACGGTGTAGCAAGTATTCGACGTGCTATTGATACTTTCCGCGACCCAGAAGTTGTAGATGTTAATATCGCTACTGTTCCAGGTATTACACTTCCAGGTATCACTAATCACTTGATGGATACTGTTGAAGCTCGTGCAGATGCTCTAGCTATTATCGACCTTGAAAATGGTTATGTCCCTGCCCACGAAAACACTTCAGACGAATCATCGCGTGTTGGTTCGGTAGATACGACTGTTACGGCTTTGAAAGCTCGCGCTCTCAATACAAGCTATGCTTGTTGTTACTACCCTTGGGTAAGAGTAAATGACTCAGAATCTGGTTCACCACTTTGGATGCCACCTTCTGTTGTCGCTCTAGGAACAATGGCTAGTTCACAAGAGAAATCAGACGTTTGGTTTGCTCCAGCAGGTTTCAATCGTGGTGGTCTTACAGATGGTGCTTCTGGTCTTCAAGTTGTTGATGTACGAGAAAAACTAACTCAACCACAGCGTGATAAGCTTTATGAGAATAACATCAATCCGATTGCTTCATTCCCATCAGAGGGTATTGTAATCTACGGTCAAAAGACTCTACAGATTACGCCATCCGCTCTTGATAGAATTAATGTTCGTCGTCTTATGATTCACCTTAAGAAGGAAATCTCTGGAATCTCATCGAGAATCCTGTTTGACCAGAACTTGAAAGTAACTTGGGCTCGTTTCCTTGGACAGGTCCGTCCGTTCTTGGAAAATGTTCAAACAAACTTCGGTCTTGCGGACTTCCGTGTTGTTCTCGATGAGAAGACAACTACTGCTGATTTGATTGATAGAAATATTATGTATGCTCAGATTTTCTTGAAGCCAGCTCGTTCAATCGAGTTCATTGCTCTAGACTTTATCGTCTCAAGAACAGGTGCTTCGTTCGAAGATCTATAAAAAACAAGCTAGCCCAATAGTTAGGGTATAGGACAAAAGGAGATAATAACTAATGGCTAATAATGTTGAAGGATTTTGGACGCAACCCCAGCGTGACCCCAAGCGAGCGTATCGATGGATTGTATACTTTCCAAATATGCCCAATGGCGCCACTTGGTATGCCAAAAAGGTCAAAAAACCTAAAATTAATGTCAGTAAGACAGAACATACGTACTTGAACCACACGTTCAAATATCCAGGTCGCGTTACTTGGGATGATGTTTCTGTTACGCTTGTTGACCCCGTTTCTCCTGACGCGGCTCAACACCTTGCAGCAACACTCCAGGGTTCTGGCTATGTTGTTCCAAAGGATTTTAATAGCGTTACCACTATTTCAAAAGCTCGTGCTGTTGAGATGATTGGTGGACAAGTTGTTATTATTCAGATTGACGAAAGTATTGACTCTTCTGGATCACCAGTCGAAGGTGGACGAGCAGTTGAAGTTTGGACGCTCAAGAATCCTTGGATTATGGACGCAGATTTCGGTGAGCTTGATTACGAATCCGATGATTTGACTCAAATTGAGTTAACACTTGCATACGATTATGCTACTCTTACTTCTCCTGATCAACTTCAGGAGCCACTAGCAGGATTGGTTGCAAATCTTCTACCAAATGGTAAAGATACTTTTTCTCTAGCCTAATCTAAAACGAGGTAATAATGACAAGAGATAACGAAAAGCGCTCCGGTGCGGCAGCAATGCCACCCGTGGGCGCTTTACCTTCAGAAGGGGCAGGTGCTCCCCTAATGTTTTCAGCACCAACAGAAATAGTTGATCTTCCATCAAAAGGTAAATTTTATCCAGAAGACCATCCTCTAAGGGATGTTGCTGAGATTGAGATTCGCCATATGACAGCAAAGGAAGAAGATATTCTAACAAACGTAGCGCTAATCAAAAAAGGTGTTGCTATTGACAGAATGCTTCAAAACATCATTAAAACTCCTAATGTAGAAGTTGAGCAGATGTTTTCTGGCGATAAGAATGCTTTAACCGTAGCAGCGCGGATTACAGGCTTTGGTGCAAACTATGAGCCAAAGGTGCGTTGTCCTGCGTGTCAAGCGACCACTGAGTTCAGTTTTGATCTTAATGAGCACAAAGTTATCGACGGCACAGAGCTTCCCGATAACGTAAAGAATACAGCAAATGGAACATTTATGATTTCAGATTTGCCAGCCTGCGAGCACGTTGTTGAAGTGCGCTTAATGACAGGACGAGATGAACGCGCTCTTGCCAAATCACAAGAACAAAGAAAGAAAAACAATTTGCCACCTACCTTGGTTACTGACCAGTTGAAGATGGTAATTGATTCAGTTGGGGGCTCAACTCAACCAGCAGATATTAATGCTTTTGTTGATACTATGCCGCTAAGAACAGCCAAAGCTCTTAGAAGAATCTATTCAGATATTACACCTAATGTCGATTTAACTCAAAACTTCGTTTGCAGCAAGTGTGAACACGAAGAGCAAATGGAGGTTCCGTTTAGTACGGAGTTTTTTTGGTCTAACAAGTGATTACATTCGGGGAGTGTATGACGAGTTCTTTGTGATGAAATATTATGGAAATTGGAGCTTTATTGAAGCATACAATCTACCCATTACAATCCGAAGGTATTTTTTAAAGAAGTTGGAAGAACAAATAGCCAAAGAGAACAAAGCAGTAGAAGACGTAAGGAATAAATGAGATGAGGGGCGTCAGCCCCTTTCTCTTTTTGTGGTCTACTTAGAAAGGAGGAATGTGTAATGAAAGAAATGGATGAATCATCAGCTGGTCTGCCAAGGGATTTCTATAAGAGAGCCCAAACTGTCGTCCCAGGCAAAGTTTATACTTTGAGAGCAGTTCCAGACGATTCTCTTGAAAATGCTTTCAACGCGGCAAGAACAAGATTCAAGCCAAAGGTGAAAGTTTTGAAAGTAACTGGAAACACAGTTGTTTTTACTGGAATCGAAGGCGGCGCATCAACTGCTACAAATATTGAAAACTTTGAAGACAAATACGTAACCAATCTTAATGAATCAAATGCTCTTACGAGAATGTTTAAGCAAGATATTCAAAAAACAGGAGAAGAACCAGTATCTTCAAGTGGTCTTTCAAGAGATTTTTATAAGGCTAGCGATTTTGGAAAATATGAAAAAGTTGTCTCCTTTCTTGAAAAAGGAAAATATCTTTACAATGGAAGTATCCTAATCGACAAGGAAGGAACCAGATACGAAAAAAGAGGTCTTGGTAGTGGGATGAATCTGAGAGTAGCGCTTGTAAATTTGGAATCTGGAAAGAAAAAGAATGTTACCTTTGGAGATTTTCTCAAAAATTACTTTGTTTATAAGCCATCCAAAAAAAATATCCGCAACGAATCGCACAGAGCAGGCGGCATTGAAGCCTACATCGACCCAGAGCAGGGAGACGCAAGTCAAGTAGAAAGCGACTTGGTGCCTATCGTGCTCGATTTGGGGTCCTCTCGTAGAGGTGAGCTAGATGAGAGTTTCCTCCATATGTTCGGGTCAGCCATCCAAGCCATCATGGGTAGAATGTTTGGTGGCTCAGCAGTGCCTGTTAAGGTCAAGGGCACAAAATCAGAGATTGACTCCTTTGCAAAAGTCCTTCAGAGAGAAAAGAAGTACCTCCAAACTTGGTCTGATCTTGGACTTGACAATCCTGCGACATACAAATCGAAGTTCAAGCTAGATACAGCAATAAAGCAGTTTGAGAGAAAGACAGGAATCAAGTACCCCATTAAGTGAGATGCTTATTTAATGGGGTGTCCTTAACGGACAATAAGATAGGGGAATTTAGTAAGTATGGCTGACAATACAAGAGATGCTGAAGCCCGCGCCGCTGCTGAGAAGAAGGTAAACCAGACTCTCTCGCAGCGCAAGACTATTCTGCGTGATGAACTCCTTGCGATTGAAGATACGCTCGGTGTTTATCAGTCCATTGAGCAGCAAATAAACATTCAAACTGATTTGATGCAGAAAGAAGCAGAGCTTGCTCAAGTCCTAAAGCAAGACGCTGTTGAACAATTAGCTTCAGAAAGACAAAAGGGGGTGATTCATCAAGGACGTGTTAATGACCTCCTAAAAGAAGTCAAGATTCAAGAAGACATCATTCAGCGCGTCAATGAACAGAACGCAGCTCTAAATAATGTCACCACTCAAACTGACAATCTAATCGGCTCTCTTACAGGTATTGGCGATCAATGGAAAAACACCATTGTTGGTAGTATTGTAGATGCAGCTGATAAGTCAGAGAACCTCGTTTCAGTTACCTCAAGGATTGCTGAGAGCCTAAAGAGAAACATCACCTTTTCGAATGTCTTTGGCTCTACGATGCTCAAAATTCAAGAGGCAACCCTCGCTGTAGTCCTCGCACAAGATGAGGCTACATCAGCCTTCGCTAAAGGAACAGGCACAGGCACTAAATACTTCTCAATGATTACTGATATCTCTGAGCAAAACAGAGTGTTTGGTATTTCAGCCGAAGATTCTGCTGCCGCTGTTGGAGTATTGTATAAAGATTTAAATAGATTCTCTGAACTGTCGCCTCAGGCAGCAAAAGAGATGGCTGGTTTGGTTGCTAAACTAGATGCCGTTGGCATCAGTAGTGAAACGTCTGCTGCTAATATCGATATTGCAATGAACGCACTCGGTATGAATTCTAAGGCAGCTCAGAACTTACAACTTGATTTAGTTGCCACTGCTGATGCTTTGGCTCTACCTCCACAGACTGTAGCTGAAGGTTTTGCACGCGCCGCTCCACAACTTGCTGCTCACGGCAAGTCAATGGTTGGCGTGTTTAAAGATTTAGCAAGACAATCAAAAGAAACAGGATTAGAGATAGAAACTCTGCTTGGCTATGCTTCTCAATTTAACACGTTTGAAGGTGCAGCCCAGCAGACAGCAGATTTGAATCATCTTTTGGGTGGAGCATATTTGAATAGTCTTGAGCTTTTGAACGCAACAGAAGCAGAAAGAATAGAAATCATTCAGCAATCAATCAAGGCATCTGGTAAATCATTTGATCAAATGGATGTTCACACTAAGAGAGCATTTGCACATCAAATGGGTCTTCAGAGTGTTGCTGAAGCATCTAAACTTCTGACGCCTTTGACACTTGAGCAAGTTAAAGCCAATAAGAAAGCAGCTGATATTGAAGCAGAGCTTGCAGAAAAGGCTAAAGCTATGCAACCTATTTGGAAAGCAGCTCAAAGTGCTATTTCGTCACTAGCGATTAGTATGCTACCTTTCTTGAACTACCTTAAGGATGGCATTGTATGGATTTTAGAACTCAATGATAAAACGCGGGAGTGGTTCGGCGGCACGATGAGTCTTCTCCCAGCGCTAGCAATATTGGGAACCACTGTGCTTGGCATTGTTAAAGTAATGAAGATGGGCGCAGCATTGAAGGCTTTGTGGATTTCACTTACAGCAGCGTCCACTGCCGCTACGGTCAGTAAGACAGTTGCTGATGAGTTGAGCACTGGCGCTTTGTTGAAACAGTCGATTGCTCAGAAGACAGCCAACAGTAAATCTGTTGGTGGAGCTAAAGCAATGATGGGTTATGCAGCTGCCGTAGCGCTGGCTGGTGTCGGTATCGCTGCTGCCGCTCTAGGAATGGCACAGTTTGTTAAAGCATTTAATGGAATGCCTCCAGAATCCATCTATGCAGTTGCAACTGCTATTGGTGTCTTTATGGTAGGGATGATTGGTCTTTCTGTTGCAATGGGTGTCATCGCAGCTGCCTCCGGTGCTGCTGCTGTTCCTCTTTTGGCAGTTGGTGCCGCTGTTGCTTTAGTTGGCGTTGGCGTCGGGTTAGCAGCGGCTGGTATGTCGCTTTTGGCTGACTCTTTGGTTCTTGGGCTAACTGCTGTTGGAGCCAACATTGGTGGATTCTTAGCATTTGTCGGCGGATTGTCTATCTTGTCAATGCTTGGACCTGCTTTGGGTGTTACTCTTTTGGCGCTCACGCCAACCAGTTGGGTGATGGCAAGTATCGCAGAAAGCATTGGTGAAATGGTAGCAAATATCAATGAGCTAAATCTAACAAAGATACTTGAACTTAACAAACTTTTGGGCGTAAAAGTAGCTCCTGAGAGCGTCGAGTTTGCAGCCTCTGGTATTGCTGCATCAGTTAGCGCTGGAGGTGTTAGTCGCTCTCAGGCAAGCGCTCCTGCTCCCGTGCAGCCATCTAAGAATGCTGGCAGTGCGCAGGTGAAGCCAATCAACATCACACTTAAGATTGATGATAGAGAAATAGCTAAAATAGCTTGGAAAGAGATCCGAAAAGAGCTTGAACAGGTTGGTGGAAAAGGATTAATTCCAGCTTAAGGCTAGATATAATGCGAGGATGATAAATGACAATATTTAACAACAAGATAGTTGAAAAGAAGATTGCCCCTGTAGTAGGCGGTCTTCAAGATGTTTCTGATAACATTGGGGGAACCGACTCACATTCAGGAAAGTTAAATCGCGATACTTCAGATGGTCTTGTTATTCATTTTGTGCATATTCCTACTGGAAAGACTTGTCACTTTAAGGCTTTTCTAACCGCGTATGAAGATCATTATGATCCACAATGGAATGAAGAAGAGCTTTTTGGTAGAATGGATCCAGTTTCTACCTTTAAAAGAACAGGCAGACGTATTACACTAGGGTGGGATGTTCCCGCTGCTTCTGAACAAGAGGCAATTTTGAATATGAAGGAGTCAGAGAAATTTCTCGCTATGCTTTATCCTGTCTATGAAGAAAGATCTGCTGCTAACTTCCTTGAAGGCGGCTCTCTTGGTGCTGTTACTAGCCCTTCTGCTAATCACAGAATGATTGGAACAATGGCAGCACCACCTTTGTTTAAGATAAAGTTCGCTAACCTTATTATGGATGGTGATACGGGTGCAGTTTCGTCGGGTGCTTCTAGAAGTGGATTGGTTGGAACTATGAGTGGGTTGAGCTATAAGCCTGATATCGAGCAAGGTTTTTTTGGTGCAGGAGCTGGCTTAATAGAGCCAGGCGCTTTAATTCCACAAACCATTATCTTTAATATCGAGTTTGTAGTTCACCATCAGCACGGTTTGGGATTTTCTAAAAAATCACTTGAAAGAGAGAAGTCTCTTCAAGTTGCCAATGCTAGAGGAAACAAACTTACTGGTCGCAGAGCTAATGGATTTCCTTATCGTGGCGATAAGATTTTAAAGTAAGGGTAAAAAATGACTATTTCAAGATATGAACAAAGAAGAAAGTTTGTTAACTCTCAGCGAAAATATGAGCCGTTGTTCGAGCAACGAGATGTAAAATTCATCAGACATTTTGAGTCTGCTAAATTTAAGTATCCTACAGATGATCAGATTAATAGTCTAAATCTAGAAGATCATGTGTGGGCGCGAGGTGATAAGCTATCAAAACTAGCTGAGCAAGAATATGGCGATCCAAAGTTGTGGTGGATTATTGCTTGGTTTAACAAAAAGCCTACAGAAGCTCACCTTAAATATGGAGATGTCATTCAGGTTCCTTCCCCATTGGAAAGAGTTTTGGGATTTATGGGGATTTAGTAAATGAGTAATCATCAAGGTACTGGGGCTGAAGGTGAAGCGGCTGTAGCCGCTGGCATTCCTTCAAGCGCAGCCCAAAAACAAGAAAAACAAGAAAAACAAATAGAAGAAGACAGTAAGGGCTTTAAAAGTGAAGATGAGCGTCAAGCAGCTCTTCGTTTCCAAGAGCAATGTCACCTTATGCTTAAGTGGGAAGAATTTACGAGTCAAAACCCTGGACGTCAATCAGGAGTTTATTACAAGAATTTTGTCGCCATTGACCACGATACTCCTTTTGATTTTATTAACAAAATGTTTCATAAAGGAAAGGATGCAGACGTATTGTTTAATCTTAATACATCCCAGATGTCTTTGTTGGTTCCGCAGGTTCGATTGTTCAAGATTTATATTGATCCGATTACCAAAGAAGAGGCTTCAGTAGAACTCCCGTTTGATGATTTTTTGAGCAAGCAAGATGTAGCTAATATCGTCAAATCTAACGCTGGACGCGGACAAGGCGCCGGTTTAAAATCTTTTTCTTGGAAAACGGTCGGAACCTCGCCTGCTAATAGTTATCAATTTGTGGCTGATATGTCTTTGCACTTCCAAAGTATTGAAGATATTTTCAGCACTAGAATTGCTCGCACTATTCAATTTGGCGCTTCTAAGAAAAATGTAGAAGTTAGGTTTTCTGACTTGTTGTTTCCACAAACACAGTTTAGAAAAAGTGTTAAAGATGGACCACGTGTTTGGAATCCAGACTATTTTGCCATCAAAGCTATTGTTGGCTGGAAGGTGATGAAGCCTCGTGGTAGTCCAGGTTTTATTCCCAAAAAAGTGATAGATGTGATTGAGAGAACTCAAAACTCATTTGTGCTTTCTATGGTGCAACACGAAATAGATGTTCGAGATGATGGTTCTGTTGATCTTGATATTAAGTTTATGACTATGTCTGAGATGCTTATTTCAGAACCACTTAGCGCTAATATTTTGTTTCCAAGCCCAGAGACTAAAAATGAAATAGAGAAACTACAGGAAAGAATTGATCGATTGGATTTCGAGATTGATAATCACGTTGATATTTCAAACAACGAAGAAGCACAAGAAGTCTTGGCTGGTGGGCAAACTCCAGTTCTAGCTTCGACTGGAATTTCCATAGAAACTGATAAAAAAAAGGCAGAGTTAGAACAAACTCGTTTACAGCTTGAAAAATATGACAACTCTAAGAAATCTCAAGCTTATAGGAGAATTGTTGGCTCTCTTTATCGAAATAAGTTAATTTATCACACTCTAGTAAAGAAAGAATTCCTCGATAAAAGAATAAAGATGCAGACTCGCAAGATTTCAGATGATGGAGCAACTCCAGAGCAAATAGAACAGTCTAGAAACTTGTTCACAGAAACAAAAAATGCTGAAACCTCTATAGGAATATCAGATGGTTCTGACAACTTGCTGGAGCTTAACGAGAACAGTACTGACGCTGATTTTTCAAGAGATGTAAAAAACCTTAGAGCCTTAGATGACAGTAAGCTTGATAGCAAACGTTATAAGGTGATTTATTTTTACTTTGGGGATTTAATGGATGTTGTTCTTGAAGGAATGTTTAAGAAATCATTGTCAAAATCAGATTCGTTTGATAACAAAAGGATTAAGGTTCTCCTTGGACCTCTTACGTTCTATGATTACGGCAATCTAGTTGACAACAATGTAGTTGGAAAAAAGAGTGGCGTTAAAAATGATATTGCTGAAGTTGATGTGCATTATACTGGAAAAATGTCTAGCGTCAATTTAGCTGATATCCCTATTTCTATGCGAGTTTTCACTAACTGGTTTAATGAAAAGATTGTCAGTCCTGGTCTTGAATCTTACACTTTTCAGGAGTTTGTTACAGATGCGATTAACGATCTTGTTTTAAGAGCTATTAAGACAGAGTGTTATGATTTCGCTCCTCGTCAACAAGCAAAACTTACGTATAAAACATTTTCTGTACCAGAAAATAGAAAAAGAAATCAAATCTTTAAGCAAAGCACTAGAGTTGAGTTAAAAGACTTGCAAGATACTCCCTTTATCTCTAAAGGGACACGTAGTTTGTCAGGCGATGTTGCTATGGAACAATATGTTTTGATACACGCTTCAGTAGACCACCCTTGGGAACTAACTGGCGATTATGATATCGACAAGGAAAACGGAATATTTCACTTGTTTTTCGGCAACGAACGTGGAGTCGTCAAAAAGATTAAGTTTAAAAGAGCAGATAAACCCTATATTCGTGCAGCTAATATTGCGAACAACTTTAATGAAACACAAGGTTCTACCAAGGTGTTGAGAGAGGTTTACAACGCTACAGTAGAGATGTATGGAAATAATCTTTTTGAGGTAGGAAATCAGGTTAGGCTTGTTCCTTCACTGGGTGGTGGCAACAATAGTTTGAGACTAATAGACAAAGTCGAAGAACTAGGAATAGGCGGATATTTTATGGTCCTCGAAAGGGAAGATCGTGTAGAATCTGGTTTATATCAAACAGACTTAAGTCTTGTTTGGACCAGTCCAGCCACAGGTAAAATAGACATTGGAGATGTTAAACTCCCCAACTCTATTAGGGCGAAGAGAACTAAGAAAAAGGTCGAGACAACAAAAGCTAAAAGTGATGAAGTAAAGCCTTCAGGTGGCGACATAGGGCAAAACACAGAAAGTTCAGCACTCGACACATTAAAATCTATTGTTGGATTTAAGAAGGTGGGATCATAATGGTTAAAATGGACCTTACAAAGGAAGAGCCTCTATTGACCAACACCGAGCCTGTTGGTTCAAACAGCCTTACCTCACGAGCTACCTTTTACCAAAGAAAGCTTTATGAAATGGTGGCATTCAAGTCACCCCTGATTGGTGATACTAAGCCTATTGATTTTTGGTATGAGAAAACCTTCTATGGACGAATCAATCCAGAATCTAAAGCAGTCCACGTTTCAGAAACTTATTTAAAGCAAATTCCTGGCACACCTGATTTGTTTTTGTTGAATTTTGTAGTAGATGCTTTTGAAGATTTGAGAGATTTTTTTAATGTAATGAGCGCGAGAGACGGTATTGAACCTGACAGTGTTTATGCGGTCATCAATCCGGTGAATGCTTGGACGAGCACTAATACTGCTTATCACGTATTGATGACTACGCTTTATGAAAAGTTTAAAGTTTTTGTTTCTAGCCAGCGCAAAGAAAAGAAGATAAAAGATTTTCAAACCTTTATAGGCGTTTTTACTGAGTTCATTGATTCTGTTACTCCATTGTTATCGTTGACTCGTTCAAAAATGATTATTTCTCGCTTGGCTGATCCTAAAACATCTGGCTTGGTTGTGGAGTTGGGTGCTCGTTCTCACGCTAATGACGAACCCAAAGTGGAAGATTATTTAAAAGATCCTAACTTTCCTGTTTTTAAAGAAACGGCTCAGAGGTTTGGTTTTGTTGTAGACCGTCACGCTCCGTGGCGGCTTGTAGCTGATATTGGTTCTCCAGCGATGAAGCCTTATATGGACGCTTTCGAATTAAATACAGAAACTCTTTTTCAAAAATATTATTATACCTCCTTTGAGCTGGATTTAGCTGCTCTTAAGACTTATATTATTCAATTTTACAACTCTTACGTTTCTGGAAAGAAGATATTAGTAGAGCCAGTGTTTTCTTATGATGAAGCAGGTCGCGTTGTGGTCCTTAATAACGAAATCGTTCGAGAGACCAAAACAGAGTTAGAAATAGACAAGCAATATTCAGAAGAATTTTGGCTAAGGATGTATGCTTTCATTAGAGCAAGAGAGGAAAATAAAACTTGGAGCCAAGTTGAGTTCGAAAAAGTTGTTAGAAATGCATTTTTGTACCTAAAAGGACTTGACAAAGAAACAGCTATAGAGTATCTTGAGCGTAGGACTCGTTTGGCGTCCGGTTCTAATCGCAAAGAGAGGAACTATCATTTTATTAATCTACAGAGACTTACCTGACTACATTTGCAGCATTAGATGATAAAGAATCTTGCGTTGGCTATTACGCTGGCGGCGAGTTGATTTATGAAAAAGAACTTCCACCGAATCTTACGAAGACGTGGAAGTTTTTGCCATTTTTGGAATCCGAAGATTGTACATATGCATTCCTTCTAGACCCACACGGAATGGATTTGGACCGCTGCCCAGAAGAGCTGAAAGGGCGTTGGGAAAAGATGAGCACAAGAATGGCTGCTTTCTTACGTTCTTTCTCGGAAGCCAAAATTAGCCTTAAAGATAACTGTCTATATGAAATGGTACCAGATCAATTTCTCCTTGAATATTTTGATACACAGTGTAGGATTGTGGATTACATTTTTGAGAAGTTTGAAAAACCTAAGGATTATGACCACAGATTGGCTCTCCACAAAATGCTGGTACATATTTCTACCCTACCACTTACCCTAGATAAGCGCGCTTTGAAAAATAAGCTATCTAATGTTCAAGCGCGTAACTTCTTGAAAAAACTAAACGAATGGGAGCATATTGGATTTAACCAGTTCGGAACAAAGACTGGCAGACTGACTACAGAGAAAAATAGCTTTCCCATCTTGACTATGAATAAAGAATATAGGTCAGTCTTAAAGCCGCAGAATCATTTCTTTATCGAGTATGATTTTAATGCAGCAGAACCACGAGTTTTTTTAGCATTGGCAGGTTGGGAGCAGCCAGCAGGTGATATTCATCAATGGAACGCTGACAAAATCTTTGAAGGCACCAAAACAAGAGACGAAGCCAAGAAAGAGTTTTTGGCTTGGTTCTATAATCCTTCAGATGAACGTGAATTTGGTGTCTTTTACAATCGCAAAGATGTGCTTGACAAGTTTTGGGATGGGTGCTATATTGAGAACCCCTTCGGAAGAAGGATCGAAGCCGATCATCATCACGCTCTGAACTATATTGTTCAAAGTACTACATCAGATTTGGTTCAAAGGCAGGCAGTGAAGATTTTTGATTTACTCAAGGATAAAGTATCTAATGTGGCTTTTACAATGCACGATTCGGTTATTGTTGATTTGCACGTAGATGAAAAAGAAATGATTCACAAAATAGCTAAAGTATTTGGAGATACCCAGTTTGGTAAGTTCAAGGTGAGCGTAGCAGCTGGACAAGATTTTGGCAACTTGGAGGAGCTTGAAGTATGAGTAGGGTTCCAAAAGAGACCGTTTTGAATAAAGAGCTGAGGAGAAAAAGCACAATGGATAAACGCACTTGCTATGATAAGTTGGTTCGTGATAAGATTTCTGAACACTTGTGCAGAAAAAAACTCAAACACAAAGTGAGCCTAACGAAGGATCATTTTGAATATCAAGAGAGGCTAGAGACCAAGCTTCTTGAGGAAGTGAAAGAGTTTTTAGATGAACCTTGCAATGAAGAGGCAGCTGATGTACTTGAGGTGTTTGAGGCGCTTCTGAAGGCTCATGGCATTGCTTTGTCTAACGTCATTGACGCTCGCTTTAAAAAAGCAGAATCAAAAGGGCGCTTTAATGATGGCGTGGTTCTTGAATGGGTAGAGAGATGAATGTTGTCGGATTAGGACACGCAGGTTGTGCGATTGCCAAACAGTTTGAGCAATTTCCGCAGTATTCTATCTATTTCATTGACACTGAAAGTTGGGCTCAAAGCAGCCGTTCTTTCGTTCTAAATGAGTGTCAAAAACCTGAGGAATATGAGGATAACTGCCCGGATTTAAAGGCTTTTCTTGCCGATTGCGAGGGCGACGTACTACTTATAGTAGGTGGATCGGGAATGATTTCGGGCGCCTCTTTACGGATTTTAGAACAAGTTAATCACTGTAAAATCTCTGTCCTATATGTTCAACCAGATCTGGATTTCTTATTTGGTGATGACATTTTGCAAGAGAGAGTAACACTTGGAGTGTTTCAACAGTTTGCTCGTTCTGGTTTGTTTGAAAGATTGTATTTAGTAAATAACGTAAGTGTGGAAGAGAGTTTGGGAAAAATAACAGTAGCTGATTATTTTGAGAAAATCAATGAAGCGATTGCATCTACTCTCCATATGATTCATATTTGGCAACACACTACTCCAATAATGGGGAATCTCAACAAGCCAGAAGAAATCGAAAGAATCACCACATTTGGAGTAATGGATGTAGAATCAGGAGAGGAAAAACTGTTCTTTCCTATGAATCACATCACTAGCAAAAACATTCTATACGCTATTAGCGATAAAATATTGAAAAATGAAGGACATTTGTTGCAGGATGTTCAAAAGCAGATCAAAAGCAAGATGTCTGATAATATTAAGGTATCATTTGGAATCTACCCTACAGATTATGAAGGTAGTCAAGTGTACACTCTTGCCCACACAAAAATTGTTGATGAAGGTAGTTGACAGAACAAATGATCTGTGCTATCATAGCCACACAATATAAGACAAAGGAGTAATAATGTCTAAAATTAATTTTAATACCCGCGCTCAAACTCAAAAAGGTTTTTTGAAGTTTGGAGATTTGAATACGGGAGAGACTTTTCGTTTTTCTAGTGGTCTTGATGATCGCGTTTATATGAAGGTTTCTGATATTCGCAATGCTAATGTAAACTATGAGAACTTGCTTGATAGGTATACAGCTGGAGGAGTTTATGTTTCACTTGTTACTGGCGAACTATACCAGCATTCGCAAGGCACTCAGGCACTCGTTGATCGCGTTAACGTAAACGCTAGCGCGAATAACTAGATATGGCGTTGTTGAAAGTATACGAAGGTCATTTTGAAAAGCAGGACGGCGATATTCGCAATATGCGATTCGTCAAGCTAAACGAAGTGCCTTCTGAACTTCTCCCAGAGTCTAAGACAAAGGGGGATTCCGCACCCAAGAACTTCTCTGAAGGTGTAGAACTAGTTTGGGATCTTGATAAAAAGGGATTCCGAGCTTTCAACTGGGGTACCGTTGTCGGTATTGTGGTTGAAAAAGAAGAAGAAATAAACCAACTGAGGTGATGTGAACAATTCCACATCATCATAACTAAAGGAGTTAAATAATGGCTATTGATATGAAAAAAATGCGTGCCAAACTGGACGCAGCAAAAAACAAGGGTGGAAAGACCTGGAAACCGAAGATCGATTCGGAAACCAAAGTTCGTCTTATTCCTACCCCGGATGGAGATCCGTTCAAGGAGAAGCATTTTCACTACAATCTAGGCAAACAAAGCGTTCTTTGTCCAAAAAGAAACTTTGATGAAGATTGTCCAGTATGTGAGTTTGCTTCTTCTTTATGGAATGAAGGCGACGACGACAGCAAAGAGATGGCTAAGAAGCTCTTTGTTAGGCAGCGTTTTTACTCGCCAATCATTCTTCGCGATGAGAAAGAGCCTACTGTTAAGGTCTGGGCTTACAGCCAATCTGTTTACCAAGATCTTTTGAGTACGTGTCTCAATCCTGAATATGGAGATATTACAGATATTGAGTCGGGAACTGATTTTACTATCAAATATGAAAAAGGTGATGGCAACTTCCCAAGCACTAAGCTTGTTTATTCGCGTAACCCAAGTTCACTTTGTGGTGATTTGGGTAAGGATAAATGTGCTGAGTTGCTGAGCGATTTGCCTGATTTTGATGAGCTTTACGAACGTAAATCTACAGCTGAGGTTCAGGCGATGCTTGATGCTTGGATGGACTCAGAAGAAAACGAAGGTGCTGATGTTGAGAAATTCTCAGGCAGCACAACTGAGGAAACCAGCGTTGATGGCGCTCTTGATGACCTGAAGAAGGGTAAAAAGAAGAAGTCTGCGTAGGAGTCTTGTGTCTGTGGGGAGATCCATTCATTTGGGTCTCCCCCTTTTTTTAATATCTAGGAGAAAGGATAATGGTAAAAGGTAAAGAAAAACCAAATGCAGTAGATGCCGAAGCACGCCGCAAGATGCTTAACAAACTCGCAGGAGGCAAAGTTGCCTTCAATCTGATGGAGGAAAGTCCATCAGATGTTAAATATTGGATTCGCACTGGTTCAACGTGGCTAGATGCAATCATCGCTCGGGGGCAAATGGCAGGTATTCCAGGTGGGCGTATCACAGAGTTTGCTGGATTGCAGTCTGTTGGTAAATCATACATGGCTTTGCAGATTGCAGCCAATGCTCAGAAAGATTTGGGAATGACTGTTGTGTATGCAGACCCAGAAGGTGGTATTGACCCACAGTTTATGCTCGACGCTGGAGTTGACCTTGAAGAGATCATCTACATTCAGCCACCCGACTTGGAAACGTGGTATGAAATGATAGAAGGAATGCTTAATACCCGCAGCGACGACGAGAAGTTTCTTTTTATTCTCGATTCTTTGGCTTCTCTTCCAAGCAAATCAGATAACGAAGGTGACTACAACCCCAATTCATCGGTTGGTGTTACAGCAAGGATTCAATCTAAGGCATTAAAAAAGCTTACTATGCCGCTGCAACAGGCAGAATCTACATACGTTATTCTGAATCAACTAAAGACCAATATTACAGGTTTAGCAAGTATTCCAAATGCAAAATACGCTACAGACAGTCAGCGCTATATTGCTCCAGGCGGTAAAGCAGCTGAGTTTCATTGTAGCGTTAGAATCTGGCTTACTGGCTCTCAATCCAAGAAGTTGATTGTCTTGGACGACAACGGATTTAGAGTGGGTTCTTATGTCAAAGCAAGAATGGAGAAATCTCGATTTGGCTCGCAGGGTCGTATTTGTGAGTTCAAAATTCTTTGGGGTGACAGGGTCGGGGTTATGGATGAAGAGAGTATTTTGGAAGCAATCAAAGGTGCCGATGAGGTTACTTTGGGATCTTGGAATAAGCTTGTAACTCCAGCTAAAACTTGGAAATGGCAGAAAGATGGTTTTGTCAAAAATATGAAAACTGATCCAGAGTTCAAGAAAACCGTAATGGATATTTTGATGCGTGACGTTGTTTTGGCTTTTGAACAAAAGACGGGAAATGCGAACGACTTCTACGATAAGACACCAGAAGATTTGAAAGAAGAAGATCGTCTCAAGCGCGAAGCTGTCGCAACAGAAAAAGATAAAGATTAAAGCTTAAAGAGGCAAAAATGACTAAGAGAGTAATGATTATTGATGCGTTGAATCATTTTTTGAGATTCTATATCGTAGACCCCAGCTTGTCAACTAATGGTCAGCCACTCGGAGGGCTCAAAGGGTTCTTCAAGGGGATGCAGAAGTTATGTCGTGAAATCAAGCCAGATGCTATTGTTGTTGTGTGGGACGGCGCAGGTGGCAGCAAGAAGCGAAAAACAATGCATAAGGGCTACAAGGCAGGACGTAAGCCTATTCGACTCAACCGAAACATTGACTTGACAGATGAAGAAGAGAAGAACAATAAGTTCTGGCAGTTAAACAGAACAATGGAATATCTCAATCTTACCCCTGTGATTCAACTTATGGAAGATGGAGTAGAGGCGGATGATTTGATTGCTTTGACTTGTCAAATGCCTCGTTTTAAAGGATGGAACAAGATCATCGTTTCAGCTGATAAGGACTTCTTTCAACTTGCCGACGATGAAACGATCATATACAGACCAACACAAAGTGAAGTGCTCAACAAGAACCACATCATAGAAAAGTTCGATATTCATCCTGTCAATTTCGCACTAGCACGCTCTATGGTGGGAGACTCATCAGACAACTTGCCTGGAATCAAAGGAGTTGGCTTGCCTACGGTTGCTAAGCGTCTCCCTTTCTTGAGAGAAGAGAAAGAATATGAAATCAGTGATGTCGAGGAATACTGTAAAAAAGTAGATAGCAAACTCAAGATCTATGAATCTATTTTGTCTAATCTTGATACGGTCAAGTTCAATCTGAAAATGATGCAGCTTAGCTCTCCCAGTATCTCCTTTCAAACTAAAGAGCGTGTCAACTATGTTTTCGACAATGCTTATTATGGAGTGAACAAAACTGATTTTGTAAAAAATGCTATTCAAGATGGCTTTGGTGTTGTTAAGTTTGATGAGTTGTTCGCTTTGTTTAACAGAATAGCTAACGACAACAAAGAGGTTGACTAAGAAAAAAGTCTGTACTATACTAACCAACTCAAGGAGATTCCCTAGATGAATAAAGAAAAGACAGGATTTGCAAGTTTTGGCAAATCTTTTCAAGAACGCCTTGCGCAGCTGATCTTAGATGACGCCCCGTTCGCAAACCAAGTAGGAGAAGTTCTTGATTTTAACTTTTTTGAACTAAAATACTTACAACTATTTGCAAAATTGGTTTACGACTTTAAAGAAAGTTACGGTAAACATCCGAATCGCCCTTCTTTTGAAACCATCCTAAGAAACGATATCAAAGAAGAAAACGATTCTATTCAGAAGCAGGTTAGAGAGTTCTTTGCACGCATTTCGTCTGGTGCGGTGAAGAGTGTTGATGAAGATTACATTAAAGAAAAGTCTCTTGACTTCTGTCGCAAGCAGAAGTTGAGGGAAGCGTTTGTTCAAAGCATCGATTTAATGGAAGGTGCTGACTTTGATGAGATTAGTAAGATCGTTAACGATGCTCTGAAGCTTGGCTCTGATAACGATGTTGGTTATGAGTTCATCGATCAGTTTGAAGATAGATACTCGTTTAAGGCGCGCAATCCAGTTTCCACTGGTCACGATGTTCTTGATCGCCTAACTCAAGGTGGCGTTGGGTCTGGCGACCTTGGAGTTGTTATTGCTCCAACTGGCGCTGGTAAATCAATGTGTTTGGTCGACATGGGTGCAGCTGCTGTACTCGCAGGTAAGAACGTCGTCCACTACACTTTAGAGCTTGCTGACGAGATGGTTGGGCTTCGTTATGATGCTAGAATCACTGGCGTTGGACTCGACGCCTTGAGGGCAATGAAAGACGATGTTTTCGACGAAATCAAAGATGTTCCAGGTAAGCTGATAATCAAAGAATATCCCACGAAATCAGCTTCTACAGAGACTATTAAGAACCATATTGAACGTTTAATACAAAGAGGCTTCAAACCAGATTTAATAATCGTTGATTACGGAGATCTTTTGAAGCCAAAAAGGTACTCAAAAGAGAAACGCAATGATCTAGAAACTATCTATGAAGAGCTTCGTGGAATCGGGCAAACTTATAAGTGTCCAGTATGGACTGCGTCTCAAACTAATCGTTCTGGCTTAAACGCTGAAGTGATTACGATGGAGGCAATTTCTGAGGCATTCTCAAAATGCTTCGTTGCAGATTTCATTTTTTCTTGCTCAAGGACGATTGCGGACAAACAAGCCAATAGTGGTAGATACTTTATAGCCAAAAACCGATATGGACCTGATGGGGTCATCTGCCCAATTTTTATGGACACTGCTCGTGTAAAGATTGAGGTTTATGAACCAACTGGGGAAACAAAGGATGAGATTGAGAAAGCATCTGCTAAGGAACAGGAACTTCGTATGAAAGAGAAATACAAGAAGATTAAAGAAGCTAAAAACAAAGACTAGGGAGGTCTAAATTAAATGCAAGTGTCTGACGAAATAAAAACACCTTGGGGCGAAATCGGTTACATTACTTATAAGAGAACATATTCAAGAAACTTGAAAGAAGGGACCGACATCAAAGAAGAATTTTCTGACACTATTGAACGAGTTTTGAAAGGGTGTAAAAAACAGTTAAAAACGAACTTTACCGAGGAAGAAGAGAACGAACTAAGAGAGATATTTCTTTCTCTGAAAGGTATCGTCGCAGGAAGATTTCTTTGGCAACTTGGAACTAAGACAGTTGACAATCTTGGTCTATTAAGTTTACAAAATTGTGCCTTTACAACAGTAGACCATCCTATCGAACCTTTTACTTGGGCAATGGATGCTTTAATGTTGGGTTCTGGAGTTGGTTTCAATATTCAGAGAGAGTATGTTTATCAAATACCAAAGGTTCAAAAGAAAAAGATTGTCATAGAAAGAATAGAATCAAAAGATGCCGATTTTATTGTTCCTGATTCGAGGCAAGGGTGGGTGAAGTTGTTGGGTAAGGTTTTGAAATCATACTTTTTATCTGGTAGAGGGTTTTCTTATTCAACAATATGTGTCAGAGGTGCTGGAACTCCTATTAAGTCTTTTGGAGGAACAGCTAGTGGACCAGAGATTTTAGTCGAAGGTATCGCTAACATTTGCAAAGTATTGGATAATAGAAAGGGCAAAAAAGTACGTCCTATTGATTGTTTAGATATAATGAATATCATTGGCAGCATTGTGGTTGCAGGAAATGTCAGAAGGTCGGCACAAATTGCTATTGGCGACATGGATGATTTTCAGTTTTTAAATGCTAAGCGTTGGGATTTAGGTAATATTCCTAACTGGCGTTCTAATTCGAATAATTCGGTTGTATGTAATGATTTTAATGAATTGCCAGATTTATTTTGGCAAGGATATCAAGGAAACGGAGAACCTTATGGGTTGATAAATCTTAAAAATGCAAGAAGAATGGGGCGTACAGGAGAAACAGAATATGAAGATTTGGGAATAGCTGGATTTAATCCTTGTGCTGAACAAGGTCTTGAATCTAGAGAAACTTGTTGTTTGGCAGAGGTGTTTTTGCCTAATATTTCTTCTAAAGAAGAGTTGTTAAAAGTAGTTAAGTATTTGTATAGAATCAACAAACATAGCTTGAATTTAAAGTGCCATCAAAAAGAAACCGAAGACATTGTTCATAAAAATATGAGAATGGGGATTGGAATTACTGGTTTTTGTATGTCTTCAGAAGAACAAAAAAGTTGGCTAAATGAAACATATAAAAAACTTCGCAAGTTTGATGAAGAGTATAGTACACAGCACAATTTTCCAAGAAGTATAAAACTGACTACTGTCAAGCCAAGTGGGACTTTAAGTCTTCTTGCAGGAGTAACTCCTGGCGCCCACCCTGGGTATTCTACTTATCATATTAGAAGAATACGCATCGCTTCTGATAGTTCTTTAGTAGAGGTGTGTCGTAAAAATGGTTATAAAGTAGAATATGCTAAAAACTTAGACGGCACAGAAAATTACAATACTGTTGTAGTGGAATTTCCTTGTAGTTTTCCTGAATACACTGTAGTGTCTAAAGATCTTTCTGCTATTGAACAATTAGAAATAGTTAAAACTTTACAAAAAGAATGGTCAGATAATTCTGTATCAGTTACCATTTATTACAAAATAGAAGAATTGGAAG
>Ga0114932_10000469_pt1 | contig 48496 bp, 47 predicted proteins | sample 2SBtaG_2_FD_87286 | JGI IMG/M metagenome (GOLD analysis project Ga0114932, IMG submission 87286) | Deep subsurface microbial communities from Kolumbo volcano to uncover new lineages of life (NeLLi) - 2SBTROV12_ACTIVE470 metaG | ecosystem: Environmental > Aquatic > Marine > Volcanic ...
GATCGTAGTTCGCCAATGCCGGTGTGCCTCGATAACAACCCAGTACAAAGGGGAATCCTTCGGTAGTGTGGTAATGGTAGCCTCGTCTTTCGTCAGTATGCCCGTTGCATCGATCCAGATCTTTGGGGGAACGGCCATTTTCACCCTGAAGACCGTATATTTTGAATCCATCGAAGGCATAACCGATCACGGGTGAATGTTGGTTGAGTGCATCCTGATGCACACACCCAGGGGTGCAGTGATAATGGTAAACTCCGGATGGGGCTGGATGCCCCCGACACGAGTCGAGTCCATGATTTTCCAACGCAATTTTTCCTTCCCGGTCTTCGGGGCCGAAAAAAACCACACCATTGATGGCGACGGCGATGGGTCCTCGCGAGGGAACAGCGGTGGTGTGAGCCGCTTTTTTCGGATATCGGGGTATTTGGAATTTAAAATTTTGATTGGAGGGTCGGTTGGGATTGACCTTTTCCCACTTATGATCGGGATAGCCCGTGGTGGAAACATTCAGAGTTTCTTCTGTTATCTGAACACGCACCTGTGGATTGGTGAAGTGATGTTGCTGAGCTTCAACTGAGGAAATTGTTGCAAGAAGAATCCCGATCCACGCCAAAATTATTTTTTGAAGAAACATTAATTCAGTTTCTCAAAATAGAAGGAGCAGGTCACCCTAAAAATCATTCCCTTCTTCTTTTAAAAGAGGGTGTATAACAATAAACTCATTGATGTTTTCAAATCAAGGTGCAATAAAAACCTGTAAAATATGCTTGTTTAAGATAAATTAATATTTTTTGTAAACTCCTTAGTTCATAAGTTTCACTCGTGCGCTATCAAATTTTCTGATGAATAAAAGACCTCTAAGTAAAATATTAAAGGCATTTTTTAATAAGCCGTTTTATATCGCTTTTATCAATATTTTTATATATTTTGACCGGCCCATAAATGTTTTGCGTCGCTATGTATTGGGGAAGGGTTCCTACCCGGATAAGCAGTTGGTAAGAACTCCAATGGGAAAGCATGAAGTATCGCTTTATTCCTTTCACGATATGATTACCCTGGTGGAATGTTTTGGGAAATTGGATTATCAGGCAGAGAATGACATCTCTTGCGTGGTGGATTTTGGATCGAATATTGGTGTCAGCGCGGGATATTTTTTAACACGAAATAATGATGTTAAAGTCTATTTATTTGAACCCCTTCCTGAAAATATTGCGAAATTAAAAACTAATTTAGAGGGCTTTGAAAACAGGTATGAATTGAGTGATGTGGCGGTGGGATTGGAAAACGGGACTGCCGATTTTGGTTTTGAAACAACAGGGAGGTATGGTGGACTTCAGAGCAACCTTCCCAAAACGGTCCAGGTACAAGTTTGCAAGGCGGAAGAAGTTGTTTCAGAAATTCTGGAAAAAGAGGGTCGTATTGATATTTTGAAAATTGATGTGGAAGGTTTGGAGATAGCAATTATTGAAAGTTTGTCTCCTGATAGTTTAAAAAAGATAGATAGTATATATGCGGAAGCTATTTACCCGGGAAACTTACCAGGATTTGAAAAAGAACAATACGGTGAAGTTGTCCGTTTTCGTAAATCTTCAAATGACAAATAAAAATTATTTAGGGTGTTTTAACACCAGGTATTTATAGTAGTCGTTTATAGATAAGGTGCCGAGCATTTGACCATGCTCTGTAACAGCTAAATGATGAATGGCGTGGTCGCGCATTACCTGGGCTGCTTTTTCCATGCTTTCTTGGCATTCCATTTTGATGAGAGGAAAGCTCATAACCTCTGCAACCTGAACTTTTTCAGGATTCAGGTTTTCTCCAACCCACTTTTTGCTAATGTCGTTATTGGTAATGATACCAATGTATTCTCCGCCTTCTTCAACCAGCAGGGAATGAATTCCATTGTCATTCATCATATGTGAGGCCTCTAAAACCGTTGCTGTGGGACTGATGCTTAATAGAGACTCTGCCATGTAATTGTGAATTTTTTCCATTTCGTTTTCCTTTTTCCAATTTAAATTAATGATCTGTTTGTGAAAAATGGCGGATGTAATGGATCAACTGCCAAACCTGATCTTCATCCAGGTTTTTGAAAGCGGGCATGGCGGTTCCAGACGAGCCGTTTCGTATGATCCAGAATAATTGTCCGTCAGGTAGAGGGTCTACCGTTTGACTGCAGGTAAAATTACGCGGACTGGGGGTCAGTTCGCGAAACAAAATACCGAGTCCATTTCCGCTGATACCATGGCAGGTCCGGCAGGGCCCGGGTTTGGCATCGAAGTGAAACAGATTTTGCCCCGCAAAAACATTTTCGGGAGAGGGAGGAAGTGGATTTTTTAGTTTCAAAAATTCATCTGGAGCCTGCATGGTTATTCGCGTCTGCGGACATAGGGGTTCAAATTCCAATCCACCTTCCACCTTATTTGCAGGATGGGATACCAAAGTCCATCCCCATGCGAGAGAAGCCGGAATGGTTATAAATAGGACCAGCCAAATTAAAAGAATTCGTTTCATCAACAGCCCCCTAAAGTATATTGAATGCTACTTATAAGAGTTCTGTTTAGAAGAATTTATTCCTTTTGAGATGGAACTGTACTACCTGAAATTATACGCGAAGCAGCCACTGGAACAAGTGACCATATAATGTGGACAACTTTTGCAAGGTTCGTTGGGTTGAGCTTTAAAAGCGTGACCTAAAAATTCGGTATGCATTTTTTTTATGGCTAGTTCGTTGACCTGTTTGAAGTCTTGAATATTTCCCAATTTTTTGTCGTGGAAGGGAAAACAGTTGAAGCAGTCGCCTTTTGGGTCGATGTCCATCGGGCTATCATCGGCACAGCCAAAATAAACATCTTTGTCTTTCCATTCGGTAATGCTTGGGACAGACTGGCTTCCATGATAAATGAACCGCTCTACCAAGTGATATTCATCCTCTTGGATATCGTCCATCAAACAAGGGGGGAACGAACAGTCGAATCGAAAACACATTTGCGGAAAATCTTTAAGCAGGTCTATCATCATGCGGCCCATTTTGGGATAGTCTTTGATGGGCAATGTTATGTGGTTTTCCTCCCCTACAATAGGGAAAGCCGGGCTGACGCGAATCTTATAGGTTTGTCCTGGCGGTAATCCCAGATTCTGATAAATTTCGTCTATCTCCCAACATTGCGTCGCCAGGTCTTGTTCAATGGAATACAAATTGAGGCTGAACATCAGCCCGTATCCATTTTTACTTAAAATAGCTTCGGCTACTTCGCGGCAACGCGCATGATTTTTTTCAGATGTGTTTTCCATGGTCTGCCAATTGAGCAGGACAGAAAATTGTATTTGCCGTTCAATGCTGCCGCCACGACCGACCAAATTTAAAAGCAGGTCGAGCACTTTATCCGACATCAATCCATTGGTGAACACCCCAAGAAATGAGAAGGGTTGCATATTATCCAAAGTTTTGGAAAGCATGTCATTGAAGTGCGGATGCAGGGTAGGTTCCCCTCCCATGAAATTTATGAGAGAAGCATTTTTAACTCTGGGTAATAATTCGTCCTGAAAAAAATCGAAATCCATCGATTTATCTGGAGTTTTTACGTTTTCTTCCATGTATTCATCGGCAAAGCAGTAATTACATTTTAAATTACAATAGCTATTTAAGATGATGTTCAAGTTTTTAGCCTTTGCAGATGATTATGGATAACCCGATACGGGACTAACTTTGCAATGCGAGCACATGTTGTTCCAATAGGGCCTTTGCGCTCTGGTTTTGCAGTTTAATTTTTCGTACCTTTATTATATGGAATAACCGGGACAATTCCCAATAAATCACTAATTTCTGGCTAGTTTATTCTTTTGGGAGGTGGGGAATTGTGGTATGTAAGGCCTTCGTCAGGAATGCTGTGGCCATGCGACTGGCCGCCACGCAGTTTTTTGAGAACCGCACTCATATGCTCATAGCCCATTTGATTATTTAACGCTGAGAAGGTAGCTCGTGCCTCCGTAAATTGCAAAATCGCTTCAGGAACTTTTTCTGTTTTCCAGAAATAATGTCCCATATTTTCCAAAAGCAAAGCTTTTATAAGGTGGGGAGGATCATTTCTTACCAGTTCCAAACCCTTTTTGTACCATTCGCCGGCGGGTGGAAATTTTTCCCTTTCCATATATAAGTCCCCTGCCAGATTCATTGCACGTGCTTCCCCCAAAGAGTCCTGGTTTTTTCTGTGATTTTTCATTGCAAGTTTGTAATGTTTTTCTGATTCCTTAAGGTTTCTGCGGAATTTATAAAGATCGCCAATGGATTCAAAAACCTTTGCGGCTTTTTTAAACTTGCTGTCTTTTTCATAAACTGCGATAGCTTTTTTGTAGTTGCCAATAGCCTTATCGAATTCGTGGTAAAAGAAATTCTCTGACGCTTGTTGTATGTATCTTCCTGCTTCATCTTTTGCATCAATGGGTGGAGTTATGTGCTGTTCTTCTTCTTTTTTTACGGGCTCGGGTAAAAGCCAAACAGACATTCCCATGCCTAGAACAAGGGCCAGGATCGCAAAATACTTGAGAGCTGGTTTCAAATTTGAATTCACAGATTTGCGCCTTAAATAAATCCGGGGAAAGGAATTTTAATTAGTATGCCTTTTAATGGAACTAAAGAGCAAGGAACGTTTATTTTACCTATTGGCACAATCACAAGTTAAGTATAGAATAGCCCCGCCCACCAGCCAGACGCTGGACTAAATAATAGCCCGTAGCCGTTGACAAAAAATACTTAGCAATTTTCCATTCAAACTAAATTAGGAACTTCCTTGAAGAAAATATTGGTAAATGCATACTTCAAATGGGTCGTTGAAAAACCTTTATGGGCCCTGATTTTTGTTACATTGGTGGTGGCTGGATTTTCCTACCACATCCCAAAATTTAAACTGGATGCGTCAGCGGAATCTCTGGTTCTGGAAAATGACAACGCTCTGGAATATTACCGGAAAATTAGCAAGGTTTATGGGTCCGATGATTTTTTAGTCATCACCTATTCCCCCTTTAAAGACCTGATGTCCGATGAAGTGCTGGCAGACCTTAAGGTGCTCAGCCATGAGTTATCAAAACTTGATCGAATACATTCGATAGACAATATATTAAATGTTCCGTTGTTGAACAGTCCCAGAGTGGAGATCGGTAAGTTAGCTACTGACATACGAACTCTTGAAACGCCAGGAGTGGACCGGGAATTGGCCCGAAAAGAGTTTCTTGAAAGTCCGATTTATAAGAATCTGCTGATGAGTTCAGACGGAAAAACAACTATTCTTCGTGTCAATTTCAAACGCGACCAAAAATATTTCGAGCTTCTTTATAAGAGAAACGACCTCAGGTCAAAAATTAAAACTGCAGATTTTACTTCGAACGATGAAGCATTGTTCGTCAAAGCCCAAAAAGAGTTCCGAGATTACCACGCGAGTGTCATAGATAGGGAAGATAAGGTCATTCAAGCTGTCCGCGATATTATGGATCGGCACCGTGATAATGCTGAAATGTTTTTGGGTGGTGTGCCTATGATCACCACAGATATGATCGGCTTCATTGAACACGATCTGGAAACCTTTGGTCTGGGTGTTATTGCTTTCCTCATTTTTATGCTTAGCTTCTTTTTCAAGAAATGGCGCTGGGTGGCCTTACCGGTCGGTTCTTGTCTTATCACTGTCGTGGTTATGATTGGATTCCTTGGCTTAATGGACTGGCGGGTAACCGTAATCTCTTCTAATTTTATTTCTATCTTGCTCATCATCACCATGTCCCTGATCATACATTTGATCGTGAGGTATCAGGATTTAAATGATAGCAACCCCGGACAAGATCAAAAGCAACTTGTAAGACAAACAGTAGGTCTCATGGCCCAACCTTGTTTTTACACTTCCATTACCACGGTTGTGGCATTTTGTTCGCTTTTGATAAGTGGTATTCGTCCGGTAATTGATTTTGGTTGGATAATGACTCTAGGGATTTCACTGTCATTTATTTTAAACTTTATTTTTTTTCCCGCCGCACTTGCGCTTTTAAGTCCGGAGAAACCTGGATCAGGCAAAGACAGTACTCAGGGGTTCACTCTGGCAATTGCGTCATTCACCAATCGCCATCATAAAATTATCCTTTGGGGATCATTGTTACTGGCAGTGGTTAGCGCGATAGGCATTTCCAAATTGGAAGTAGAAAACCGATTTATTGATCATTTTAAAAGTAATACTGAAATATATAAAGGAATGGAAGTCATTGATCGGCAACTGGGCGGTACAACGCCTTTGAATATCGTGATGAACCCAGATCAGAAATATTTTGATTTTCTCAAGGAAGCCGAACAAAACAAAGTTGAAGAAGAACTTGAAGAGGACTTTGACGATCCATTTGCAGATGAAGGGGAAGAGGCCGAAGTGAATTTCTGGTTTAATTCCAATATGCTGGATCGCGTGGAAGAAATTCACGATTATCTGGAAAGCCTTCCAGAAGTGGGTAAGGTGCAATCCATTTCAACCTTGATAAAAGTGTTTACCCAACTGGACAAAGGCAGAAAGCCCGATGATTATGATCTGGTTCTTATTAGAAAACTCATGCCTGAAAATGTAAAAGACTCTCTTGTAAATCCCTATCTGTCGCAAGATGCTAATCAGATTCACATAAATATGAGATTGATCGAGTCAGATCCAAATCTGCGACGTTCGGTGCTCATCGAAAAAATTCGGAAACATCTGGTAGAAGAGTTGAAGTTTGACCCTGAAACTATTCAATTCACCGGAATGGTTGTGCTCTATAACAATATGTTGCAGAGTCTCTATCGTTCACAAATTCTTACCATTGGAGTGGTATTTGTTGCCATCATGTTCATGTTCATGATTTTGTTCAGAAGCTTTTCGCTCGCTCTGATAGGAATTATACCTAACCTTTTGGCGGCAGGAACTGTGTTGAGTCTCATGGGGTGGATGGGTATTCCCCTCGATATGATGACAATTACCATAGCTGCAATTACCGTGGGAATTGCGGTGGACGATACAATTCATTACATCCATCGCTTTCAAACAGAATTTAAAGAGGATCAGGATTATCTGGCAACGATGGATCGCTGTCATGGAAGCATTGGAAAAGCGATGTACTATACTTCGGTGACCATTACCCTGGGTTTTTCCATTCTGGCTCTTTCGGAGTTTATGCCCACCATCTATTTTGGATTGTTGACGGGCGCTGCAATGGTCATTGCTTTATTGGGTGCTCTAACTCTACTTCCTCTTCTAATCGTCGTATTTAAACCGCTTCCCTCTAGCTAGAAAGATATAACTTCAAACCCAAGTAGCTGACGATTTTCGATTTTTTACCTGTGGTGGCGCACCACTAGTCCGCGGGAAACGAATTGGAATGGCAACACCTTGCCACCTTGAAAATTTAATTCATCTATTAGGGATTGCTTTTTCCTGGGTGGGACGATGAAGGCCACGCAACCGCCTCCTCCTGCACCACATACCTTCGCTGCAAGCGCTCCTTTTTTCATCGCAGATTTAATGAGTTTTTCCATATGGGTTGTAGATATGGTGGGCGCAAGTTGTTTGCGAGCTTTCCATTCTTTATTGAAAACCGAAGCGATGCCAGAAATGCGGCCCTTTTTTAAAAGCTGATGCATTTCCAGCGCGCAGTCGCGAATGGTGCTTAAATGTCGGATCACTTTCTTATCCACATCCAGGGCTTTTTTAGTGACCTCCCAGTTATTGATGCCGGAGTTTCTTGGTTTTCCTGTATAGCAAAGGACGATGTGGCGGGTGAGCTCTTTTGGTTTTACGGGTAGAGTTTCCGTATCAATCTTCACGAAGCCGGGGTTGACCGATCTGACGCCTCCATACATGGCGGGGAAATAGTCCTGACACCCTGCTGGAACACGGATCACCTGGGTTTCTATGTTCCTGGCAATTTCAATCATTTCCTGTTTGTTGTATTTAGTGCCTACAAATTTGTTCAGCGCTCCATGCAATGCAATATTCAAAGCCGAAGAACCTCCAATTCCAGAACCTTGTGGTGCCTGACAATTTGTAGAAATTTCCAGCCCCGATTTTGGAGCGTAAAATTTCACGGTCCGGGTCAATAACTCCAAAGGATGGTTTTCTGGCAGGGAATTTAAAGAAGAAAAGGAGTCTTCTAATTTCAAATCCTGTGAACGAAGAACAATCCGTTTATCTTTTCTGGGAATTAGTTCGACAGTAGCATACAAGTCTATAGCCGCATTGAGGGTAGGGGCGTTGCCAAAAAAAAGATGAAGTGGCCAGATATCAAGCGTACCTCCGGCCAGGTCAATGCGGGTAGGTGCGGAACTTTTTATCAAGAGGGGGTTGGCCTGAACCTTTTAAAGGTTTTCAGAATCTTTGTCCTGATTCGATTCAAGGTCTTTAATTTTCTTGGTCAATTTAGAAACCAAAGCACCGTAAGATTCGGTTTTAATGATTTTGCTGAACTGTGAGCGATAGTTCCGTATCAAACTAACTTCTTCAATTACAAAATCATATACGGTCCATTTCCCATTTTCATTGATCAGCTTGTAGTCTACATCTATCGTTCCATCTTTTCGGACGATTTGGGTTTTGACCAGTGCGTATTTGCCTTTAACTTTTTCATCTACATAGTTGATCGTTTCGTCCTGATAGTTTTCAATTTTGCTGGCATAAGAATTTTCAAGAAGTTTTTTGAACAAACCTGTGAACTCTTTGCGTTCTTTCTCGGTTCGGTCTCTATAGTTTTTTGCCAGAGAGCGCTTTACCATCTGATTATAATTGAATCGAACCCCTATGGTTTTGCGAAGTTTTTCTCTTCTTGCTGAGGGGTTTTTCTTTAATTCTGGATCAGAGACTATTTGAATTACCTTATCAATGGTTTGTTTTAGGTCCGAGGTTATTGCTGAATCTGCAAATACCTCTCCTGTAAGGCTTAAAAGGAAAAAGAAAAGAACAGCACCAAAATATAAAATTTTTCTGGTCATCAAAAACCTCAAAGTTAGATTCACTCTATTTTCTTGGCAACTTTATCAAATATACCCTTGGCAATCAAGCATCCTAAATATGGGATAATCACCAAAATAAATTTACAGCCAATATTACTAATAAATGTGTAAACCTATATATATTTATAGGTTCGTTATCTTTTCCTTCTTTTCAAAAAACCCCGAAGCATCCTCTCATCCTGGTTTCCATAAAAACCGATAAGTAAAGGAAAAGGAATTTTACAAAATTGTTTTTTTAGATTATCGGACCTAATTCAGGAATTCTTTGCCATCCTTTGGCAGTTTTGCTTTTGGTCGGCAAAAGTCAAAAATTTTAACAAATTATTTAAAATATTGACAAATTTTGGATGATTTCATATAGTAGATACATCCCAAAATTTGGAAAAGTCCAAATTATTCAATAATTTATATCAGGGCTCGACCGCGGTGAGACAAAACTTATTGCAGCGAAAACCATTCATTTTTTTTGTTCTACTGAGCCTGGTTTTTGGGGGTTGTGGAACGGTTGATTTAAAGGTTCGCAAAAACCTCAACCACCCGAACATTCACCCCAATACCGTGGCTGTATTACCCTTCACACTTGCGGGTCCTACACCGGAAGGTATCTCTGCCCACAAATTATTCCGCGAATGTTTCTTTAACTATTTCAGTTACCTGGGCTATGAAGATATCCCTCTGGAAACAATCGATTACAAGCTGCAGGCAGCTGGAATGAAAAAATATAAAGAGGTTCTGGAGCTCAGTCCTCAAAAATTAAGAGATATTTTGGGTGTGGATGCAGTGATAAAAGGTCAGGTGCTCGACACCAGTAATTTTACAGCTGGAATTCATGCAGAGACTTCTATCAAGGCAAAAATTGAAATGATCGACTTGAGGACGGGTGAATCTCTTTGGAGCACCGAGCATACTGAAAAAACTTATTCAGGAATCCTTTCCCCAACAATTGTTGAAATTATTCAGGACCAGATGGACAACGTGAAAGTCCATCAGGCGCTCTATAAAACTGCCGAATTGTTTTCAATTGGTATGATGCAGGAAATTCCTGATCCTGCTGAGACCTGGCAAAAAGAGATACGTTTACCTGAAATAACGAGTATAGAAACCAACCTGAAGCCAAACCAGAAACTTCAGCCCAATGATCGAATCTATGTAAATCTTAAAGGTGACCCGGGCCTAAAAGGTTCTTTTGGAATTGGCAGTTGGAAATCCAATATCCCATTGAGGGAAATTAACCCTGGAATGTATTCAGGAAGTTATATCGTGCAGGAAACGGATGAAATAACCAGTGCTCTTATAGTTGGAACTTTAATAAACGCACAGGGTCTTGCAGGGAAAAGATTTTATAAAAACGGAACGGCTAGTATAGAAAAGTCATTGTTGAACTAACCTATGAAAATTAATCAATATATTTATTTTTTGCAAAGATTAGGGGTCGGTTTTATTGCCTTGTCTGTTTCGGCATGTGCTACCGATTTGCAAACAAAGGTTGCGGGCAACTTGAAGACTCTTTCCAAGGACCAGACCGTGGCCATTCTTCCTATTGAGACAAGCGATCCGGGACAAAAGGAAATGGCTAAAATGTTTCGCCAGGGATTGTATGCCAATTTAAAACAATCAAAATTCCATTTACTGGAGCGTTATGTGGTTGATGGTTTATTAAAACAAAACAAGTTGACAGATCCTTCAGCCTTACTCACTATCAATCCCATGCAGTTTGGTGAGATTTTGGGGGTAGACGCTATCGTTTTCAGCCGCATCAATAAAGTTGAGCGATCCTATTTTGTTTTGCACTCGTCGATTGAGCTGAGTGTCTCCGTGCAGATGGTGGATACAAGGAGCGGAGAAATTCTTTGGAGGGCCGAACAAACGGAACAGGACTTCTCGGGAATCGGGAAAATTCCAACGGGCATCACAACGGCTATCCTTGCCCCCATCCAGTTCGTAACGAATAAGTTTAACCTTAGTCGAATGACATCAAATATGGTGGATAAGTTGACTGCTTTGATAAAACACCCCAATGAAGCCGAAAAGGAAAACCAATTTGTAGAACCTGTAATTGCAAAAAATGCCACCAAGGACTTGAAAAAAATTGAAGAATTACAACAGCTCAAAGCCGAATGGCAACAAGCTCTGTTACTAGACGAAGAATCCGAATCGTCCGATTTTTCTGAAAACCTCGAATCAAATAAAGAATACACTGTCGAGGCAGAAACCAATTCGGCAAGTGCTTCAGTCAAAAAAAATGCAATCCAGACACCTAAGCCAGTCCAGAAAATAAATCGGGTAGAATCTGAAATGCCACCTTTGGCTACCAAAAAAGAAATCAGGCTTCCGGTCCCGATGAATTCTTTGCGGGCTACCGTTGCTGAACCCATTGTAGTAATAGAAAGCAAAAAAATCCGACCGACAATCCGCCCTGCAATGCCAGTACAACAGAAGAATTCTCCTAAAAGACAGTTGTATACTATTCAGGTGGGAGCGTACAAAACCAAAGCCTATGCACGGAAACTGGAACGATCTTTAAAAAGGAAAGGCTATGATGCCTTCGTCTCTCGAAATTCCAAAAAAATCTACCGCGTTCAAGTAGACCGGTTTGATAGCAAAGAAGATGCGATCAAGCTTGCCCAGCGTATCCAATCCAAAGAAAAGCTGAAAAACTTTGTGACCCGCTTGTCTGGAGCTTGAAAAACCTCTCTCCCCAACCGTAATTCGTTTTCAGGAAACCTCTTCCGGTAACATTTCTGCAAATTGTTTGGCATAGCCAAAGGGTTTGTCTTTGTATTCTTTTTCAAATTGAAGGGCAAAGGGATCAATGAAAATATCTTCAGTTCCTTTTTCCATCTCTTCAAAAGTGCCCTGTGCGATTTCGGAAGGAGGTGCCTTCTCCATAGGTACCCCTGCAGCCATATCCGTATCAATGGGCCCTGGAAATACTCCAAATACCCGTGTTCCTTGTTCATCTAGTTCTGCGCGGACCCCCTGGGTTAAAGAATAAAACGCAGCTTTGGATGCAGAGTAAGAGCCCAACATAGGGAAATTGACCAAGCTGGCTACAGAAAGAATGTTGACAATAACTCCCCCTCCATTATTTTTCAATATAGGAGCAAATTTCCGAATCATTGATAGGCTTCCCAAGTAATTGACTTCCATTTCTTGTCGGGCAGCCTCCAGGTTTTTTGCGCTGATCAATCCCTGGTAGGTTGCTACACCCGCATTGTTTATTAATAAATTCACATCCGATGCAAGATCGGCTGCTAGCTTTACTTGTTCCTCTTTGGTTATATCCAGGGTCAGCACTTCAACCACTCCCTGGTATTTCTTGATAAAGCTTGAATGATTTATTTTAAATGCTTTCGCATCACGCATTGCCGCATACACCTTTTTGGCACCTTTTTGAATTAATGCCTCAATATAAGCTTTTCCAATTCCTCTGTTAGAACCTGTCACCAATGCAACTGAATCTTTAATCTTCATTTTCTCGCTCCCTTGTTGATTTTAATATAAGTTAGTTAAATAACTAATTTGAAGTGCAAAAAATTTTACATGCCTATTACCCAGGCCTGGAGCCTTTTCAGTTCGCTCTCAATAGTTGAGGGACTTTTTAATGCATTTCCGACAACGGCAGTGCCGTGAAGAGAGGCGATCAATTGAAGGCTTAATTCCTCAGCATTTTTTTTCCCCAGCTCGATGAATTGCTCAGATATCCATTTTAACTGCAGCTTTATCAGCCCGTCCGCTTGTTTGGAGATCGGCTCCCTTTCCTTGTCTAATTCCTGACATAGGCTGCCAACGGGGCAACCATATTTAGCAAGTTTATGCCTAAGTGTTAAAGTGTCATCTATCATTGCCACCAGACGATCTTTGGGATTCGGTAATTTATTTAATTCTTCGTACCAGGAGTTTAGGTTTTCTTTCCGATTGTTTAAAACCTCTAAAACCAATTCCGCTTTAGTCTTGAAGTAATAGTGGACGTTTCCCAAGGGAACCCCAGAATCTTCAGCGATATCCGCAAGAGAGGTCTGGTTGAAACCCACTTGATGGAATAATTTGCCGGCAGAATCTACCAGTTTTTCTCTTTTGCCACTTGCTTTAGGCATGAATTAAAATAATTTAGTTATTTGACTAACTAATTATGCGTTTAAAACGGGTTCATTGTCAACTAATTTTTTAAGAAGTTATCCAGCAGGTCAAAAACCTTTAGAATCTCGTCTTCGTTATTATAAAAATGGGGGGAAAAGCGCACGAGTCCATCGCGTACGGTAAGCTTGACTTTGTTTTCCAGCATAAACGAGTAAAGCCCATCTTTATCCAGAACAAACGAGATATTTCCCGAGCGCTCCTCCGAAAGGGTGGAGCTGTAAATTTTAATATCCCGCCGGTTCAATTCAGCAATTATGCAATCGCCCAGGCTCATCACCCGTTTTTCTATGTTATTGATGTTAGCTTCAAGTAGTAATCCCAACGCCGCACCAAAAGCGTGAATGCTCATTGTGTTGGGAGTTCCCTCCTCAAACTTTTTTGCATCTTTTTTAAAGGTGAAATCATAGTCCATAAAGTTATCCGCATTGACCACGTTTCCCCAGCCCATTGTCACGGGACGAATTCTATCCACCACTTTTTTTGAAATATAAAAACCCCCCAGCCCTTCAACGCTCAGCATCCATTTATGTCCATCCGCTGAAAGAAAATCAATATGGTCCTTTTTTACATCCATGGGGAGTACGCCGAGGCTTTGGATGGCGTCGACAAAAAACAGAACTCCTTTTTCTTTGCAAAAGGCACCCAGGCGATTGAGATCGGTTCGAAACCCGCTATTACATTCCACTGAGCTGATGGAGAGTATTCGCGTTCTGTCATCGACTTGTTTTGCCAGGTCATCGAAAAGAACTCGCCCTTCAATGGACTTAACCATACGCGTTTCCACACCCCTTTTTTTCAAGTTCCACCATGGATAAACGTTGGCGGGAAACTCGATATCAGGGATGACCACATTGTCGCCTGGTTGCCAGTCGAATCCATTTGCGACGATGGAGATTCCCTCCGAAGTGTTTTTCACAAAAGCGATCTCGTCAAGATTTGCATTGATGAGTTCTGCGAATTTTTTTCGAGTGCGTTCCAACTCCAGCATCCATGTTTCGTAATGGGCGGTGCCAAATTGTGTCGCGTCCTCGACAAAGGAGCTAACAACTTTTCGCACTCGTTCCGGCAAAGGCGCGACCCTGGCATGATCGAAAAAAATGATCTCATCTGTTACAGGAAATTCTTTTCTGATATTTTCAAAGTTCATGGAAAATCCTATTTCCCTCGGGCATTGCCCGCCCCCTAACGGGGGGGAGTAATGCTAGCGAACCCATGGTAAAAGGTTTAATTAATTCCTCTCCGCTTTATGAGCCTCGACCTATAGGCTGCGGCGACTCGCCGCACGGAGGATGGAACGGAATCCGTATTTATTTCGGATTCGGTCGATCCCTTGATAAAGCCCGTCCCAACGTTCGCCGTCTTTCAGGTCAAACAAATCTTCCTGTCGGTAAGGATGTACCGTGAGGGAAGTGAAAGAAACTCCAATCAGACGCACCCGCGTCTTGCGACTAAAGGTTTTACGAAACAATTTTGCGGCGGTTTTAAAAAGCGTATGATCCTCCGCTGTTGGAAAGCTCAGAGTTTCTGAACGGGTCACCGTCTTAAAATCAGAGTATCTTAACTTTAACGTGACGGTTCTGGCAAACAATCTGCTATCACGAAGTTGCGCTGCAGATTTTTCTGTCAGGTAACTGAGTGTGGATTCGAGAAACAGTGGATCGATGGAGTCAGTATCGAGAGTCGTTTCCCGACTGATAGAACGGGGGTCGTCGGTTTCGGCAATGACCAGACTGTTACTGATTCCTCTTGCCTTGCGATAAAGTGATGTTCCCCATTTCCCATAAATCTCTTCGAGCAATTCCAGTGGCAAGCGTGCAAGATCGGCAACGGAGAGAACACCCATACGATTTAACTTGGCACAGCCTTTAGGGCCAATCCCCGGGATGCGTTTTATAGGAAGCGGTGCCAGAAACCGTTGCTCGCTGCCGGGGGCTATCCACAACATGCCGTTGGGTTTGCAATAGGCCGAAGCAATTTTAGCCATAAGCTTGTTAGTGGCAATGCCAATGGAGGCATTGAGTCCAAGTCGATCTTTGATTTCGTTACGAATTGTTTCCGCAGTTTTGAGAACCGGACCATGTAATTTTTCACAGCCTGTTAAATCGACAAATGCCTCATCGAGAGACATCGGTTCGACCAGTGGAGAATAACCTCTTAAAATCTCGAACACCTTGGCCGAATACTTGCTGTAGAGTCGGTGCGAACCGCGCAAAAAAACAGCGTGCGGACAAAGACGTTTCGCTTTCGCAATTGGCATGGCAGAATGAATGCCATACTTCCTCGCCGCATAAGATGCGGCAGAGACGACACCTCTTCCTTCGAGACTTCCACCCACCACTACAGGCTTGCTTTTCAGAGACGGATCGAGCACTTCTTCTACAGACACGAAAAACGCATCCATATCTATGTGTAAAATTTCACTCAACTCAACCCCTTGTTAACCACAGATGAACACTGATACACACAGATGAAAATCTCACACAAAAACTTAATACCATGAAGGCCATATCAAGGCATTTTATTTAGATGCCTAACTTCCATAATAAAAATTTTTCCTGATTGCATTATTTTCATAACTTCTTTATTTTTGGATTCGACTTTTTCACACGTCATATAAGCTTGACCAGTTTGTTTGTTAACCATAGGCGGTCCCAATAAAGTTCCAGATGTCGCTTTTCCCAGCTCTAAATATGTTTCTTCTAATTTTTTATAAAATCTCTTCCACCCTTCGTCATCAGAAGCTTTATACTTTTTCATGCAATGTCTATATTCTCCAAACTTTTGGCTGATTTGGGTATCTTCCATCCGTGTTTCTTTTTTTTTGATACATCTTTTTGAGCCGCAAGATACTCTTGCATTCTTGCTTCGACACCACATCGCAATTCAAAAGATGCATAAAATAAAGATTCCAAAGAACCTTCATCAAGTCTTTTCTTAGCTCTCTTCAAATAATCTCTCGAAGAAATCTTATAATCCATTTTTTAACCTATATCCTAAATTAGTATTTATTTGTGGTTTCATAAAACCATCCTTTTAATTCCAAGCTTTGGGGTGCCAAAATTTAGAATAAGGCCAACACGAAACCCAGTGGCTTTCAAATAATTTAGAATCTGGGCTTGGTGTATTTCATCAATTGATTTGGTAGCTTTTATTTCAAGTAATACGGAATCATTAACTATCAGATCAGTCACATAATCTCCTACAACAATATTTTCATATTTCACTTGAATTTTCTTTTGCTGCTCAACCGTAAGGCTTGCTTTTTGCAATTCCAAAACCAAGGCATTTTCATACACCTTTTCTAGAAACCCTGCCCCAAGAGTGTTACTCACCGCTATGGCACAACCAATAATAGATTCTGTAATCTTATCTGCGTCCATCTGTGTTTATCTGTGGTTTATTATTATTTGAATTTTCTTAAGACACTGATGACCACGCCTTGGATAGCGAAGTCGCCTTCACGAACAAAGATGGGTTTCATATCAGGATGCGCGGGTTGCAATCGTATCCGACCGTTTTCGCGGTAAAAGCGTTTCAAAGTTGCCCGATCGTTATCGATCAACGCCACCACCGTTTCGCCGTTTTCAGCCACGTTACGTCTTTCGACGATTACAAAATCGCCGCTCTGAATATGGTCTTCGATCATCGAATTGCCTTTGACGCGCAAAACAAAAACATCTTTGTCTCCACCATCGGGTAACAAGTCAACCACCTCACGTTGATCGAGAGCCTCTATCGGCTTGCCTGCAGCGATTTCTCCGAGCACAGGATAGGACAACGCATTGCCCGACTCGGGTACCACTTCAATGGCACGGCTCAGGTTCTGCTGTTTGCGGATCAATCCCTTCTCTTCCAGATGTGAAAGGTGTTTGTGCACCGTGGCCGGGGAACTGAGGTCAAACTGTTTGCCTATCTCTGCGATACTGGGTGCATATCCCCGACTGCGAATATGATCCTTCAGGTATTCATAGATTTCCCGCTGACGCTTGGTGAGATGCATATCTAAGCCTCCTTAATGCATTTCATCATAGGCGAAAATTAAACGAAAATCAAGCGGCGAACCGCCCCGGGTAATAGGTCAAGGCCCGCCAAGCTAAAATGGAGCGTTGAGCCTTTTACGGTAGTCCGCTAATATTGCCGAGAAACAAAACTCCAATTTTCCAAACCAGTATGCAAACGAACTCATTTCAAATTCGCTCTGAAGATTTTGAACCTGCGTATATGAAGTTGTTCCACAGTGGGGAGCTTTATCGCCGTTCACGCCAAGCCTTACGTTCGCTGGCAAACTGTAAAGTATGCCCGCGGGATTGCGAAGTGGATCGGTTGAACGATGAGCAATCCGTTTGTAAAACAGGACGAAAAGCCCGGGTTGGAAATTACGCTCCCCACCACGGCGAAGAAGATTGCCTGCGTGGTACAAAGGGAAGCGGAACCATATTTTTTTCCCTCTGCAACCTGAAATGTGTTTTTTGCCAGAACTGGGACATCAGTCAGGATGGAGAGGGTATTGAGGTCAGTCCTGAAGATCTGGCTGCCATGATGCTCGATTTGCAAAACCGGGGTTGCCACAACATCAACTTCGTTACGCCCGAGCATGTGGTGCCGCAAATTTTGGAAGCCTTGCCGCTTGCAGTGCAGATGGGGTTGCGCTTACCTCTGGTTTATAACACCGGTGCTTACGATTCGATGGAAAGCATGCAGATGATGGAAGACATTGTTGATATTTATATGCCTGATTTTAAATATTGGAGCAACGAGCGATCACAAAAGTACCTGAAGGCCAAAGATTATCCCGAAGCTGCCCGCACCGTGATTAAAGAAATGCATAGACAGGTTGGGGATTTGGTTCTTGATGAAAACGGCCTTGCCAAGCGTGGCGTTCTGTTGCGTCATCTGGTGATGCCGGATGGTTTGGAAGATACAGAAAATATAATGGAGTTTCTGGCAAATGAAATTTCTCCTGATACTTATATCAATATCATGGGTCAGTATTTTCCCGCAGGAAAAGTCAGCGAAAAAAAATATCAGGAGATCAATCGCCGTCCTCATTCAGAAGAACTGGTAACCGCAGAAAAAATTGCCCGTCAACACGGCCTTCAGCGGTTTGACAACCGCAGGTAATGGGTCTATTCCAAAATAGCCAAAAGAAGCCGTCAATCCTTTTACTATAGTTTGCCAATATTTCCTCAAGGCGTAGCCTTGTGTTATCTTGAATAGATGGCAAACAAACTAAAAATTTTATTTTTGTGTACCGGTAACTCCTGCCGAAGTCAGATGGCAGAAGGCTGGGCGCAGCATTTGAAGAGCGATGTTATTCAGGCTTTTTCGGCGGGACTCGAAGCGCATGGGCTCAATCCAAATGCAGTTAAAGTTATGCAGGAAGAAGGAGTAGACATCACCCGGCAAAAGTCGCAACGTGTGGAAGAGGTGGAAACCATCCCTTTCGATGTGGTTGTCACCGTATGTGGGCACGCTGATGAGAACTGTCCGGTTTTTTCCTGTGCCACCACGGTGGTGCATCATGGATTTGATGATCCGCCGAAGCTGGCGAAAACCGCAAAGACTGAAGAGGAAGCTTTGAGCCATTACCGTAGAGTTCGCGATGAGATTCGTGCTTTCATAGAAATCTTGCCAGAAGGATTGCATTGATCATGAAATGGTTTGCGATAAAAATAATTTTTCTTCTCTCTCTGGCAATGTTCGTGAGTTATTCGATTGGAGAAGGGACGGATATACAAAAGGTCCTGGCCCCGTTTCCTCAGGATACTTCAACGCGGATTGTAATAGTCGGGGATACCGGGACCGGCGAAAGGGCATATGCGCCGGGTTTTATGGCGGTGCAAAAAGCCATGCGCAAAACAAATGCCGATGTTTTATTGCATCTTGGCGACTTCGTTTACCAGCCCGAATACTTTCCAACCTCTTGTCCCGACCGTTATATTAAAGAAATCAAAGAGACTCTTGCCGATCCCTATCCGATAAAATTATTTGTAGCTGGGGATAACGATTTACCACCCAAAAAATGGAAACCGAAAGCCTCTGGCTGCTGGGATAAAATTGATCCTCTCGATTCGGGATTCGACCCTCTGGGTTTTCCTTCCTCCCGACCCATGGAAGGTACTCGGGTGGTGGGTAATGCGTTGATTGGTGTTATCAATAACTATCCCTGGCAGGACCCATCTCCTTGGCTTGCGCCTCGAATCATCGAAGCCAGAAAAAAAGGGATGTGGATTATTCTTGCTGTTCATGAGCCGGCACTGACTACGGCCTGGTACCTCGACAAACGCGATACCGTCCTTCAACAATTGAATGCTTTGAAACCGGATATCGTTTTAGCAGGCAACCAGCATTCCTATGAACGCTTTCATCCTATAGGTCCGGTTAAAAAAGGTGTGTTCAAAGTCACTAAATCAGATTCCGGAAAATATGAGAGAGGGGATGGCGCAATGCACATTGTCTCAGGCGGAGGCGGGGCAACTTTCAAACCCTTTGCCGACCAGCAAAACAAAGATAAACGGACTGCCCCTAAAGATGTGTTTGATGCATTGGCTAAAAGGGCGTTGATGAATCATTTCATCACTCTCGATGTTTCAAAGGCAAAACTGGAAGGTACCGTTTGGCGGGTATGCGTTTCAGACGATCCCGAAGACGACCTGGACCCCAGGTGGAAGGCAGATAAAAATTTTTGGGATTCCATCCCATTAGAATGCGATGGCAAACCGAAAGGTGTTAGCGTTTACGAAACGTTTAGTTTGTCGGGGCAATAAAAACCCCTTTAGATTTAAAAAAATCTTAAAGGGGATTGAATTAGTTTTTCCCGTTCGATTCCGCGAAAATGGCATCTATTTCATCGCAGGTCTTTTTAACATCTTGCGCGGATTTATCTAGAGCAACTTTTTCTTCTTCGGTCATTTCCAACTCGATGACTTTTTCAATTCCATGAATGCCCATCATGACGGGTACGCCAAAGAAAATTCCACTCCAGCCATATTCCCCTTCGAGATAAGCGGTGCAGGGAAGAATGCGACGTTTGTCCTGCAAGATAGCTTCGATCATTTTTACTACCGAAGCACCCGGCGCATAAAAAGCACTTCCTGTTTTTAAAAGGGCAACGATTTCTGCGCCGCCTTTTCGTGTGCGTTCAACCACACGGTCGATTTGTTCTTTGGTCATCAATTCGGTGATCGATATCCCTGATACAGAAGTATAACGCGGTAGGGGAACCATAGAGTCGCCATGACCTCCTAAAACCATTGCATCCACATCGACTAGCGAACAACCCAGTTCCAATGAAACGAATGTACGTAATCGTGCTGAGTCGAGCACGCCCGCCATGCCGATGATTTTATTTTTTGGGAGGTTGCCCGTTTTCTTGGCCATATAGACCATTGCGTCGAGCGGATTAGATACAACGATGATGATGGGATCGCGGGAATGTTCCATGACCTGCTCGGTCACCGATTGCACAATTTTGGCATTGGTAGCGAGAAGATCTTCGCGGCTCATCCCCGGTTTGCGAGGCAAGCCAGCGGTGATGACGACGATATCTGAATTCGCGGTATCTTTGTAATCGTTGGTTCCCGTTACCAGGCTATCGAACACCTGTAGACAGCTGGACTCCTGCAAGTCCAAGGCTTTTCCTTGCGGGATCCCTTCAACAATATCGATGATCACGACATCGCCGAGATTTTTATAGGCGGTTAACTGAGCAACAGTGGACCCAACTTGACCCGCACCAACGACTGTTATTTTTTTTCTTGCGCTTGACATAGCAACTCCTCACATGAAAGCAAACCGGTTGTTATTCGCTGAAATTTTTGAAGCCAAAGGGCTTCAAAAACTCCACCGTGTCCAGCGGGTTTATTAATTCAAGCTGTCCAATATTGAATTGAATGTAGCGCTGCGACGCATGGCCTTGGCGACTTTTCCCGGATCTGTTCGGTAATAGCCACCGATATCCATGGCTTGTCCATTCGTCGCATTCAATTCACCGATAATGGTATCCAGTTTGGCTTCAAGTTGTTCGGCGACCGCAGTAAACTTTGCTTTAAGATCCGCATCGTCATCTTGAGCTGCCAATTCTTTTGCCCAGTAAAGTGCTTCGTAAACATGGGTACCGGCGTTATCCAATTCGCCCACTTTTCGACCCGGGGATTTTTTGTTTTCCATTAATTTCCCAGTTGCGCGGTCCAGAGTGTCTGCCAGCACCTGTGCTTTTGAATTGTTTTTAACTCTACTCAGGTGAGCGAGTGATTCAGAGAGGGCCAAAAATTCACCCAGAGATTCCCATCTCAAATGACCTTCTTTAACAAATTGCTGAACATGCTTGGGAGCAGAACCTCCCGCGCCGGTTTCAAACAGACCGCCACCTTCAATCAGTGGAACAATAGAGAGCATTTTTGCACTGGTTCCCAACTCAAGAATCGGGAATAAGTCGGTCAAGTAGTCACGAAGAACATTACCCGTGGCACTAATGGTGTCTTTACCTTCTTTAGCACGTTGAAGAGCATGTTTCATGGCATCGTCAGGAGCCATAACTTGAATATCCAATCCATTCGTATCATGGTCTTTCAAGTATACGTCTAATTTTTTAATTAGCTCTGCGTCATGCGCTCGGTCTTTGTTCAACCAGAATACAACCGGTGTTTCAGACAATCGAGCTCTTGTTACTGCAAGCTTAACCCAATCCTGAATTGGAATATCTTTTACTATGCAACTTCTGAAAATATCTCCCGTTTCAACGGGTTGCTCAATCAAAGCTTTGCCTGCGCCGTCGATAACTTTAATCGTTCCGTTGCCCGGAGCTAAAAAGGTTTTATCGTGTGAACCGTATTCTTCCGCTTTTTGCGCCATGAGGCCGACGTTGGGCACGGTTCCCATAGTGGTCGGATCAAATTCGCCATTATCTCTACAAAAATCAATGGCTGATTGATAAATACCCGCATAACTTCCGTCTGGAATCAGGGCTAAAGTATCTGCTTCTTTTCCATCAGGACCCCACATTTTACCTGAGGCTCGAATGGATGCTGCCATGGAAGCATCGATGATAATATCGCTTGGAACGTGCAAATTGGTGATCCCTTTATCTGAATCAACCATTGCCATTTCTGGACCTTTATCTAAACAAGCTTTAATATCAGCTTCGATTTCTTTTTGTTTGTCTTCAGGCAATCCTTTGATCTTTGTGTAAACGTCCCCTAATCCGTTATTGGCATTAACGCCGATTTCCTTAAAAGTGTCGGCATGTTTTTCGAAAACCTCTTCAAAAAAAACGGTAACACCGTGCCCAAAGATTATTGGATCCGAAACTTTCATCATGGTGGCTTTCATGTGCAAAGAAAATAAAACATCCTCGTCTTTTGCTCTTTGTTTGGCCTCCTTAATGAATTGCCGCAAAGCCTTTACACTCATTTTTGTAGCGTCTACCACAGCTGCTTTAACTAGAGGAACGTTATCTTTTAAAACCTTTGTGCTTCCATCTTCGCCAACAAACTCTATCCGGCCTTTTCCAGCAGATGCGTCTGAAATGGTTGTTGCTTTCTCATTGGAACGAAAATCATTGCCGTTCATTTGAGCAACATTGGTTTTAGAGTCCTTTGACCATTTACCCATAGAATGAGGATTGCTCTTGGCATAATTTTTAACCGAAACTGCTGCGCGACGATCAGAATTTCCTTGTCTCAAAACAGGATTTACCGCGCTACCCTTACAAACATCGTATTTGGCTTTAATTTCTTTTTCCTCGTCTGTCTTTGGGTCTTCCGGGTAATCCGGCAAGTCATAACCTTGGGATTGGAGTTCCGCAACTGCGCCTTGAATCTGAGGATTCGAGGCACTAATGTTTGGGAGCTTAATGATGTTAGCATCGGGTTTCATGACCATTTCACCCAACAAGGCCAAATCATCGGGTTGTTGTTGCTCTGGTTTCAATCTTTCAGGGAACTGGGAGATAATTCTTCCCGCGAGAGAGATATCCATGGTACCGACATCTACCCCGGCCACTCCAGTAAATGCTTGAATGATTGGTAAAAAAGATCCACTTGCAAGTTCAGGTGCTTCATCAACTTTGGTGTAAACGATATCGGCCATTATTTCATTCCCTATAAAAATTCTGAATTTATTATTTAGTTAATATTAATATTATAAATCGGTAGAAAAAATCCGGTAAGTCCAATTAAAGTATGCTTATTAGAAGAGAGGTAAGCTAAAATATTAACCGTTTATTGTCAAGCAAATTTGGGTTGGAGAAATCAATCCTTTGCTGTTATTTTTGCCCGCCCGAAGGGGTCACTTTTCCTTATCTTGAACCCCCTTGATTCTTTAAGTGTTTACGGCTTTTGAAGGTCGGAGCTGTGATTACTTTCCTGTACATAATTTCAGCCTATTTTTATACCTGCGGTTTGGTCCTGAAAGGAGTCAAACTTGTATTTTGAAAATAATTCTTTATTCTCTTTAGATTAATTATCGATAACTTTATTCCTTATTTAATGATTTCACCAACCAACGATTACCGACTGGCGATTGATTTCAGCCCTGTTGAGAACATTCCTGAAGACCCCAGGCAACGTTTGACTTATTTCAATGCCTTCAAGGAATTGATTCAAAATGAAAAAGAAAAGATCAAGGGTTGGCACCATTCGGGAGCGGGTGGACGAGAAGTTATTCAATCGCTAACCAGTTTAACCGATGAGGTGGTCCGGCACGTTCTTCTTTCAATGGTTCGGCTGAAAAAATATAAATCCACACCGGTGTTAGAAGATTTTTGCCTGATTGCCGTTGGAGGTTATGGTAGGGGAGAGCTCAATCCACTTTCCGACATAGATCTGCTTTTTTTGCTGCCGCCAAGGCCAAAACCTCTCACCGAAACCTTTATTCAGGATGCTTTATCTGTGTTGTGGGGATTCGGCATGGAAATCGGTCACAGTTCCCGCACTATAAAAGATTGCGTTAATCTGGCCAATGAAGACTTGACCATAAAAACATCAATGATAGAAACCCGGTTTTTGATGGGTGACCAGATTCTTTATGGTCGTTTTACAAGCTCCATAAATAAAAATGTTCTGCAAAAGGGTGTTAAAAAATTTCTAAATTCAAAGTTAAAAGAAAAGTATACAAGGTACGGGAATAATGAAGGGGTTGTTTGTCACCCGGAACCAGACATCAAAAATGGTCCGGGCGGGTTGAGAGACTACCACAATGCCCTTTGGGCAACAGCAGTTCGATTTGGTGTGCACTCTTTCAGGGAGATCGAAGGCACTCAGGTTATTTCCCCACAGGAAATTGAATCTTTATATAACTCGATAGATTTTACTTTGCGTGTACGAAATGAATTGCACTATCTGACCGAAAAAAAGACCGATGTATTGTCACGGGAAATTCAAAAAGACCTGGCTACCAACCTCGGCTACCACGCTTCTTTTGACGGACAGCCGGTAGAAGATTTCATGCGCGATTATTATCTGCACGCCACAAATATCTATAACTTCTCAGAAAATCTTTTTGAACATTGTCTCCAGGCCAGACAAACTTTTATGCGGGTTCTCTCCGACCTGGCTAAAAAATCCTTAGGGAATGGATTCGGCATTTCGGGTTCGACATTAGTGTATGAGGGAGACCCGAAAGTTGACTTTAAAAAGGATAAATCTCTTGTGCTGACTGCTTTGGAACTTTGCCGTAAGCATCCCGTTTTACCTGATTACCAACTTCGAAGGCAATTGAGGTTGCACAAAAAACTCATCAACGCCGAACACATGAAGGGAGAAGAAGTCAGAAACTTTCTTTACTCAATTCTCGGAGATAGCGACTCGCAAAAAACCTTGAGGTTGATGCACGAAACGGAAATTCTCGAACAAGTGCTCCCGGAATTCGGATTGGCCCATTGCAAAGTCAACCACGATTTTTATCATCACTACACAGCAGACGAGCATTCGTTGCGCATCATCCGGTTCCTGGAAGAACTGGAATCATCGACGCTGAGCAATCCTACGGATCTTACTTCTCTATACAAAGGGTATGACCATAAAAAAACCCTGAAATTCGCGGCCCTTTTGCAATCAGCGGGAACCCTTTCCGATATGGAGGGTGAGTCTGGTTTAAAAGGATTTATAAATTTCATCGGCCAGAGGCTGCATTTGCAGGTCGAGGAAAAAGAGTTGCTTGAATTTTTAATAAAGAACATTTTTGAAATGATGGAAACTGCCTTGCATCAGGACATCCACCAACCGACCGTGATCCAGAAATTCGCTCAAATCGTAGAAAACCGAGAACGCCTCGCTGCATTGTATCTGCTCAGCTATGCAGAATTGCGTGCGGTTGCACCGGGCACCTTGACGGCCTGGAAAAAACTTCTGCTCTCCGAACTCTATGAGCGAACATCAAAATATCTTGGTGATCCCGGATCCCTCGATCAACATCCTCAGGCAACCCGAGCAGGTGTTTTTAAGGCATTGCACGGCGAATTGCCCGTTGCAGATATTGAATCCCACCTGGGGCTTATGCCAGAAGATTATTTGATGACTGCACATTCTGAAGAAGTGGCATTGCATATAAGGCTGATCCGTTCCCTGAAAGACAAGCCTTTCATATTGCATCACGAATTCAATGAAGAAGGTAAATTCCACAACCTCACACTCTCTTGTGTTTCCGGACAGGAATCGTTTAAAAAACTGGTGGGTGCCCTAACTGCAAAAAGCTTGAACATCCTGGGAGCCCATATTTATCTGAAGAAAGACGGGCATGTCATAGTCTCAGTCCAGGTTGAAGAAAGCGAGACCGCCTCGGGAGACAATTTTGAAATCTGGAAAGAAACAAAACTCAATTTGGCAAATTTGTTTTCGAAAGAAACCAATTTGCAAAAAATGATGCGTTCACGTACCCGATTTGCAGGCGAACAAAAGGGCTCCGATGAAGCCATCGTGCCACGAGTTCATGTGGCAAGAGAAACTGCAGATACCTTAACTGTCATCCGTGTAGAAGCCCGCGATCATATGGGAATGTTATATAAAATCGCATCGGTATTTGCAGATTTCGGTATTCTCATCCACAGGGCGAAAATTTCTACTCAAGGAGATCGGGGTATTGACGTTTTCTATGTTTCCTTAAAAGACCAAAGGGTGACCTTTCAAAAATTAATGAGTCAGTTCAAAGCAAATATGATCAAAACCTTAATGATCGAAAAACTCGAAGATGTCCCCTAACCGGGCCACGCCCGGTGGGAATAGGTCTGTGCCTTTTGGGCGATATTATTACCTTTAAGCTTCTAGAAAAGTTTTCTGGATTGAAAAAATGAACATTTTTTTATCTTGGGCAGGAGTTTTTATTTGGCTGTGTTTTCTGGCTTTGCCCGAAGCTTTTGCAGAGACGATTGATTCAGAAACCGGGCGCGATATTTTTTTCAAGCACTGCAAGGCTTGTCATGGAAATAAAGGAGACGGCAAAACCTTCGCCGCCAATGTATTGAATCCACCGCCGAAAAATTTTACCTCGGAAAAATCCAAACAAGAACTAACCCAGGAGCGAATGATCCGATCGGTTACTGAGGGAAGAAAAGGCACCGCCATGATGCCGTGGAATTCACGCCTTTCAAAAGATGAAATTCATGAGGTAGTGAGCTACATAAGAGAAAAGTTGATGGGTTTGTAATCACGGATGAACTTTGATGGGAGACTCTGATTTTTAGGTCATTACGCTGACAAACTATTGGTGATATTGCTAATCCCTACAGACTGAGGGAATTTAGGATCTACCTCCACTTGTATCGCACCTGTTTCTAATAATTCTGTAATACTTTTCCCTCCCAATTCTGAGAGTGGAGTGGTTATTTCACCCTTGGCATCTAACATTTTTACGGTGTTTTCTACTGCATTTTTAGGCGGGGAATATTGTATTCTCATTCCAGCGGGAGAACAAGACTGCACGTAAGCAACGAACCCAGAAATCACATATATGCATTCTGCATCTACTTCTCCTTTTCTAAGCTTATCAATAGAAGAATTATATTTTGGTTCTATCCCCCAGCAAGAAATCTTCGATCGCTCGATCATGAATTAGGTATTCATTTGTACTTCCGTTTTGAATTCGGCAAACATCTTCAGACCCAGATGGGAATGTGAAGATCACGCTTTCTAATGCCAAACATTCTATCGCCTAAGCCTGGCGAATAAAAGTTCTTTAGATGTACTTGGAATACGTAGTGGTCTAATGGCATATAAAGTCTGCTTGAAAATGTGTGGATATATTTATTTTTCTGGATCGCCACGCTCCCTTCAGTCGCTCGCGATGACGGTTAAAATTCTTTATCTCTGTTTATCTGTGTCCATCTGTGGTTAAAAAAGTTATTTGTTAATCTCTTTTCCGAGTTTGTTTTCTATTGAGGCCATTTTTGATTCCAGTCTTCCTGATTTTCCTTCGCGATAATCTATTTTGATGCCGCAGGTGATGCGTTTGCAGTCTGACCGCATGGTTTCATAGCATTGTTTGACCACACCCATGACCTCATCGAACTCGCCTTCCAATACCGTCCCCATCGGATTCAACTTATACGGTACCCCGCTTTCATCGATAATTTTTAAAGACCGGCTGACCTGGTCACTGACACTTTCCCCTTTATCCATGGGGCTCATACTGAATTCCAACAAAATCATTTGGACGACCTCCTTGTTGCAAAATAGAGAAAACCCCTAAAATTCAGGGTTCTATTAAAGAATATTCTTGCATTTTAGGGGGGAATTATGAAATGATCAAGCCATCCCATACAGCGGTTGCGGGAAATCCAAGTAAAGGCGGTACACGTTTTTTGTCAAAGCTCGACGATCTGCGCCAGCAGATTGATAAAATAGACGACCAGCTGTTAAAGCTGATCAGTCGTCGTGGCCTTTTGGCCCAAAAAATAGGTGAAGAGAAGTCCCTCCAAGGGAAGAATGCCCATTTCCATGTTCCCCAACGTGAGCGTGCAATTCTCGACAAGTTGAACGACCAGAATAAAGGTCCGTTTCCTTCGTCTTCCATCAATTCCATATTTCGTGAAGTTTTTTCTGCCACGCTGGCTTTAGAAAAGCCTTTGAGGATTGCTTTTCTCGGCCCGGAAACCACTTTCAGCCATCAGGTGGCGGTTAAGCATTTCGGTCATTCCTGTAAATTCAATCCTTGCTCCAACATTGAGTCCGTTTTTTCGGAAGTGGAACTCGGTAACTCGGATTATGGAGTGGTGCCGGTAGAAAATTCTATTGAGGGGGTTGTCAATCTGACGCTCGATTGTTTTGTAGATTCTCCATTACATATATGTGATGAAGCCCGAATGGCTATTTCTTTATTTCTGTTGGCAGGGAATGCGGATCAAAAAAAAATAAAAAAGGTCTATTCACATCCACAGCCCTTGGCGCAATCCAGGAACTGGTTGAACAAGAACCTTCCCGATGTGGAACAGATTCCCACGTCCAGCACGGCTCATGCGGCAGAACTGGCTAAAAAGGAAAAAAATTCTGCAGCCATAGCCGGACAATTAGCGGCTGAGGTTCACGGATTAAAAGTTATTGCCAAAAATATTCAGGATCGAGCTGAAAATCACACACGGTTTTTGGTGATCAGTAAGGATCAGGCTAAAAGAGCCAAAAAGAATAAGACATCCATTATGTTTTCTATTGCGGATGAGGCAGGTTCTCTTTTGAAAACGCTACAACTGTTTGCAAAAAGCAAAATCAGTTTAACCAAAATTCAATCACGACCCTTGCGCAACCGGCCCTGGGAATATTTGTTCTATGTCGACTTCCTGGGTCATGTCGAAGACAAAGCTGTGGAGCGTGTTTTAAAGACTCTTGGGAAACGAACATTATTATTTCGGGTTTTGGGTTCTTATCCTGAGCAAGGATTGAAACAGGCATGAAGATATTTGAAAAAATGACCATCGTTGGGGTTGGGCTTTTGGGTGCTTCTTTGGCCAAAGCTTGTCGCAAATACAATCTTGTCAAAGAAATTTCAGGATTCGGTCGCAATCGTGAGAATTTGTAAAAAGCCAAATCCCTCGCAGTCATAGACCATTGCGCTATTGATCTTGCAGACGCTGTGAAGGATTCCGACCTGGTAGTTCTTTGCACTCCAGTGTCCCGGATCATTCCATCCATCGAGAGTATATTGCCACACCTTAAACAAGGTGCTGTGATAACCGATGTGGGTTCGGTGAAAGGACCGTTGGTGCATCAGGCGGACGACTTGATGCCAAAAGGAATTTTCTTTGTTGGGTCACACCCCATTGCTGGGGGTGAAAAATCTGGATTGGAAGCGTCGCGGGAAGATTTATATCTCGATGCAAAATGTATTTTAACACCGACACCGAAAACAGATACGCATGCGTTGGAAAAAGTTGGGGCGCTTTGGGAGTCGGTAGGAATGGATACGCTAACACTCGATGCAGACGAACATGATTTCGTTTTTGGTGCGGTGAGTCATTTGCCTCATATCGTCGCTTATGCGTTGATGAATACTCTAGGAGCTTTGCGCACTCAACAAGATCATGAAGTCACGGCCTATTCCGGGGCAGGGTTGAAAGATATCACCCGCATAGCGTCCGGTGATCCCGTGATGTGGCGTGATATCTGTCTCTCGAATCAAACGCATTCACTGGACTTGATAGACCGGTTCCAGAAAACATTGAGTGAAATTCGAACGGTAATTGAAAAAAATGACGGGCAGGCTTTGGAGGAGGCGTTTAGCGCCGCCAATAAATACCGGATGAAAGTAATTTGACTCTATGATCATCGCCATTGATGGACCGGCAGGCAGTGGTAAAAGCACTATTGCAAAATTTATAGCAAAGAACCTCAGCTACCGTTACATCGATACCGGCGCTATGTACAGAGCGGTTGCCTGGTCGGCAAACAAAGCAGCTATTGATCTGGATGATGAAAATGCCGTAGGGCAATGGGCGGCAAAAATAAAAATAGAATTTGTTGCCGACCCAGCGGGACAGCAAGTAAAGGTCAACGGAGAAAATGCAACCGGGTTACTAAAAAATGAAATTGTGGGGCGGGGTGCTGCCAAAGTCGCAGCACAAAAAAGAGTTCGGGAAATCCTCGTTGCCAAACAGCAGGAAATCGGTCAGGCAGGAAACGTGGTGATGGATGGTCGTGACATTGGAACTCAGGTGTTCCCAAATGCAGAATTAAAATTCTTTATGGATGCGGACGCAGAAGAGCGCGGCAAAAGACGGTATCTGGAATTGAAAGAAAAAAATATGGATGTCGATTTGGAAAATATTATTGCAGAAATAAAACAAAGGGATCACGAAGACAAGACCCGTGCCATTTCACCGCTTCGCCCTGCGGAAGATGCTATTGAAGTCGACACTACGAAATTTACGATTGAAGAAGTCATAGATCAGGTCATGGAACAAATTAATTTAAAACAAAACAATTAATCTTATTCAAATAACCCTATAGAAAGTGAGAATTAGCAGGTCATGAAAATACCCAAAGAACTTTTAGAAAAAATGAACGAGGATGATAAGGCCGAGCTGGATGAATTGACTCCCAGCGAGGAAGCCAGTTATTCCGAAATGGAAACCTATTTCAATGAAAGTCTCGGCCGGTTCAAGGCTTCGCAGATTATCATGGGAAAAGTTATTGCCATTTCTAAAGGACTGGTCACCGTTGATGTAGGATTTAAATCAGAAGGTATGGTTTCTCTTTCCGAGTTTCCTGAAAGCGGAAAAAATCTGGAGATCGACGACGAAGTCGAAGTCTTCCTGGAAAAGGTTGAAGACAATGATGGCAATGTTGTTCTTTCCAAGGAAAAAGCCAATAAAATTAAAATCTGGGATGATCTGGTTAAAACTTACGAAGCCGATGAAATCATTCAGGGCACGGTTATAGCGAAAGCAAAAGGCGGGCTCACCGTCGACATCGGACTCAAAGCCTTTTTGCCGGGATCGCAAATCGACCTTCGCCCCATTCGCAATCTGGAAAAACTGATCAGCGAAAAGTTCGATATGAAAATCATCAAGATGAACAAAAAGCGTGGCAATATTGTTCTTTCTCGCAGAATTCTTTTGGAAGAACAACGCAAACAGATTCGTACTGGCACGCTTGAGAAAATGGGCGAAGGCAACCTCATTGAAGGAATTGTTAAAAACATTACCGAGTATGGTGTGTTCATTGACCTTGGCGGAATCGATGGCTTACTCCACATCACCGATATGTCGTGGGGCCGGGTCAACCATCCTTCCGAAATGTTTTCGATTGGCGACAAGGTAACGGTAATGGTTCTGAAATACGATAAAGAAAAAGAACGCGTATCTCTGGGACTCAAACAAACCAGTCCCGATCCATGGGTGGATGTGGATTCCAAATTTCCGGTTGAAACAAAAATTAAAGGCAAAGTGGTCAGCATCACCGACTACGGCGTTTTTGTCGAACTGGAAAAAGGCATCGAAGGCCTCGTGCATATTTCAGAAATGAGTTGGAGTCGACATGTCAAACACCCAAGTAAGATGGTCGCTATCGGCGATGAAGTGGAAGCTCTTGTCCTTACGCTAGATAAAGAAAAGAAACGCATCTCGTTGGGAATGAAACAAATCGAGCCCAACCCCTGGGATAAAATTGAAGATAAATATCCCATCGGCACGGAAGTCGAGGGCACCGTTAGAAACCTGACCGACTTTGGTGCTTTTGTCGAGTTAGAAGATGGCGTGGACGGATTGATTCATATCTCTGATCTGAGTTGGAAAAAAATCAAGCATCCTTCTGAGGTGTTGAAGAAGAAAGATAAAATTGCCTCGGCCGTGCTCAGTATCGATAAGGAAAACTGCAGGATTTCCCTGGGGGTCAAACAATTGCAGCCGGATCCATGGGATGAAATCGCGGGTAATTATCCAATTGGTACAGAAGTTTCAGGTAAAATTATTAAGGTAACAAGTTTTGGTGCCTTTGCAGAATTTGGCGATGGGCTTGAAGGTTTGATTCATGTTTCTCAATTGAGCTCAAAAAATATTTCTGAACCTGAAGAAGCTGTGAAAGTGGATGATGATATCAAAGCAAAAGTGATCAAAGTTGACATCAATAATAAAAAGATCGCTTTAAGCATAAAAGCACATGAAGAAAACCTGGATCTTTCTCAAATTGAAAAAGAACAGGTGGATATGGAAGTTTTTAAAGAAGAGTAAACTCGAAAACCCGGCCTCAATAGAGGCCGGGTTTGAGCATGAAATTTCTCTCGAGCCAGAAAGGTAACTTTTGAAATCTTTTTTTAAATGGACATTAGGTATATTCGCATTTTTTTTTGCGGCATCCATAATGGGTGGCGTCATGCAAGACCGATGGAAAACCTCAAAAAGCGAAATCGCTTTGGTTCATGTCAACGGTATGTTGATGGACTCTTCTGAAATAGTCCGACAACTTTCAAAATACCGGCGGAACCCAAAAATAAAAGCCATCATTATTAGGATAGATTCTCCAGGCGGCGCAGTAGGGCCGGCACAGGAAATTCATGACGAGATCTATAAAATAAAAGACTCTAAAAAACTTGTTTACGCATCATTAGGCAGCGTAGCGGCTTCGGGCGGTTATTACATAGCTTGTGCTACGGACTATGTTTTGGCTAATCCAGGCACATTGACAGGAAGTATAGGGGCTATTATGGCTTTCAATAATGTGGAAGAACTTGCCAAAAAAATTGGCGTGCGCCCCGCCGTGATTAAAAGTGGTGCATTTAAAGACTCGGGTTCTCCCCTCAGATCCATGCAACCCGAAGAGCGCAAGTTATTGCAAAATGTAGTAGATGATGTGCATCAACAATTTGTGCAAGCAGTTTCCTTAGGTAGGAACCTGCCTGAAGAAAAAGTAAAGCTGTTTGCTGATGGAAGGGTCATGACAGGCAAGCAGGCACTTGAATTTAAATTGATTGATGAGTTTGGTGGACTGGAAAAAACCAAAGAAATTCTTGGCAAAAAAATTGGCATAGTGGGTCATCCCAGCGTTCTGGAGGAAAAAGAGGATGTCCCCTTTATGGATTGGCTGATGCAAAGTGTTGTTTCAAAAAACCTTACTCAATCTCTTTTGCCAGCATCTGGCCCCCGCCTGCAATACCTTTGGTTTCCTTAATAAAAACAAGGTCTTACCCTTATTTTCATCGACTATAATAAATCGTTCTTTTCTTGTTTCTACAATGCTGATCCCTGTAAATTTTTGTTGTTGGAATTGAGGTTTCAGCGATTCCATGCCCTGTTAAAATCTTCTTAACTCAATTAAAATAAAGGGCTTGACTTAAATGTTGCTAATGCTATACTTCCCGAAATCCGATTTTCAGTATCATTAGAATTGTTGATCCGGGGGGGGAGACTTTTAAATGACCAAAGCAGAGCTTGTAGAAAAAGTTGCCAACCAAATAAATCTGACTAAAAAGCAGACTGAAGTCGTAGTTAATACAGTTTTTTCAAGTATTACCGATTCGTTGGCCGAAGGAAAAAAAGTAGAGTTAAGAGGGTTTGGTAGTTTTCGTATAAGACAAAGAAATGCCAGAGTGGGTCGAAACCCTAAATCCGGACAAAAAGTAGATGTTCCTTCAAAGAAAGTTCCTTTTTTCAAAGCAGGGAAAGAACTGAGGGAATTGGTTGACGAGCAAGAGGCAAAAGAGGCACGAGAGGCACAAGAAAATCAGGAGTCCTAAAAAGGCCTCCTGGCTTGCTTTAAAACCCTCCCTGGTTTGCCGATAAAGACAACTAACGGTAATCCCTCCTTTTTCATACTCTTAAGTAGCTTTTATTTTTCAATAGGTTTGTTCTATACCCTTTGGAAGACAGGCTTGCACTCTGTTGCAAGTTTCCCCAGTAACTAAAACAACTCCATTTATAAAGCTTATGTCAGGCAGCTCTTTCGGAAAACTGTTTAAAATTACCACTTGGGGAGAATCGCATGGGCGAGGCCTTGGAGTTGTTATCGAAGGTTGCCCTGCAGGATTGCCTATCAAGGAATCAGAAATTCAGTTGGAACTCAACCGTCGTAGAACCGGGCAGAGCAAAGTCACCACTACGCGAAAAGAGGGCGATCAAATTCAAATCATGTCTGGGGTGTTCAATGGCAAAACCACGGGAACTCCTATCTCCCTGTTAGTCGAAAACGAAGATGCTGACTCTTCCAAATACGAACTGATCAAAGACTTGTACCGACCCGGGCATGCCGATTATACCTACGATATGAAATACGGATTTCGAGACTATCGTGGTGGTGGAAGGTCCAGTGCCCGTGAAACGGTAGGTCGGGTTGCGGCCGGCGCCATTGCAAAAAAGCTCTTGGCGCGAGAAAAAATCAAGATCTTTGGTTTTACCCGGCAGGTTGGAAAACACATTGCTAAAAATATTGACTATAGGGAAATAGAGAGCAATATTGTTCGCTGTCCCGATAATAAAATTGCCGAAAAAATGATCAACGCCATAATGCGAGCCCGGAAAAAGGGAGACTCCTTAGGGGGGGTTGTCGAAGTGGTTGCCCAGGGGGTTCCTGCGGGATTAGGCGAACCGGTTTTTGATAGATTGGATGCTGATCTTGCAAAGGCGGTCATGAGCATTCCTGCGGTTAAAGGGGTCGAAATCGGAGCTGGATTTCAATCGGCCACTATGACGGGTTCTGAATGCAACGATGTTTTTGTGATGAAAAATAAAAAAGTGGCAACAGCCACCAATAATGCAGGTGGAATTTTGGGTGGCATTTCGAACGGCATGGATATCGTTGTGAAACTCGTCGTCAAACCCACATCTTCCATCAACAAGGCACAGGACACGGTTACGCAAAAAGGTAAAAAAGCAGAAATCAGAGTTGAAGGCAGGCACGATCCCTGCGTTGCACCCAGGGCCGTCCCCATTGCAGAAGCAATGGTGGCCTTAACTTTGATCGACCATTTATATAGAACAAAATTCTCCAGACTTTAACCGGGCTACGCCCGGTGGGAATGGGTCGACACCCAGTAAGTTGAAGGAGTGTTTTGGGCCTTTGACTATAAATTTGCAAACACTTCCTCAAGGCGTAGCCTTGCTATGAAAGTTGGATTCGTTCAAAACCATCCTGAGTTTGGAAATGTTCAGTCCAACCTGGATCGCATCGAAGAAATGCTTGCCGGAAAAACAGCGGACTTATTTGTCCTGCCGGAGCTTTTTTCGACCGGATACCGATTCAAAAATATGGAGGAAGCTCATCAGTATGCTGAGCTTGTTCCCGGGGGCGTCACCACAAGCTTTCTATGTCATCTGGCAAAAAAAATAAACACATACTTTATTGCAGGATTGGTCGAAATAGAGGGCGATCGAATTTACAATTCCTCGGTCACAGTCGGGCCTGAGGGTTACATCGGGCGCTACAGAAAAATTCACCTGTTCGATACCGAGAAAACCTGCTTTCATACGGGCACCGAAGAACCCCCTGTATTCGATATAAATGGAGCGAAAGTCGGGGTCATGATTTGTTTCGACTGGCGGTTCCCCGAAACGGCTCGTTCTCTTTCTTTAAAAGGCGCAGAAATCATTGCGCATCCTTCCAACCTTGTTTTGCCCCATTGCCCCCAAGCCATGATCACGCGTTGTCTTGAAAACCGTGTCTACGCCATTACAGCCGATCGGGTTGGAGATGAAAGCCGGGTCTCTGATGAAACACTCCATTTTATAGGGCAAAGCCAGGTGGTCGACCCTGATGGGAATATATTGATTCGAGCATCAGAAACCGAGGAAGAAGTTCATGTTGTCGAAATCGATCTCGAAAAAGCCCGCGAAAAATTTCTCAACCCTAAGAATGACATTTTCAAAGATCGTCGCCCCGATCTATACCGCTAAAGATGGCCATGTTGCATGTTTTGAAATAAAGCTATCATAGGTTAAAATGAAGGTTCATTTAATAAACCAATACATATCGGGTAGCTACTGCCCGATGTTTTTTTTGAGAGGAAAGCATGGGCGACGAAAAATCACGATTTTTAAAAAGAGACGATGGAACGGTTTACGATTCAGTAACCAGTGTGACGTGGATGGCGAATGACTCGTTTTTGGATTTGGAAAAAGAAGTTTCTTTCACCGAAGCGGAAGAATATGTAAAGCAAGCCAATGAGAAAAAATCAGGTGGCTATAGCGATTGGCGCATTCCTACCATTCATGAAGCTTCATCGATTTATGACAAGGAAAAATTAAATAAAGATTCTAAAGGGGGCGACATCCATTTAGATTCAGTATTTCCACCAGGGGCCGCCAACTGCACTTGGACTTCGTCCACCCGCGGCAAAGAAGCCCAGATAATGTTCTATGCCAATGGTTGTCCTTACTGGTACGAAAAAAACGACAAAACCATTTCGCACGCAGTCCGCCTCGTCCGCCGAGACAACTAGCCACTAGGCGTGGGGCCAACTTTTCAATGCTCGTAAAGCAGGTGGTTATTTTTGGGTGTAAACAATTTTCCTCCCCTGTAAGGGGCCGCCGCGATAACTAGCCCCACTGGCGTGGGGAGGCAGTAGGTCGGTGCTTGTACAGCTAAAAAAGGATCGAAATGCTTTTAACTGTGGAAATGCAAAAATTTCCTCAAGGCGTAGCCTTGTTTCCTCGCCTGCAAGGCGACCTTTGGGTAAGGCGGAAATTAGAAAATACCCGTTCCCGGCATAATTTCTAATGTGGAATACCCGAGATGCTTCGACATACCCGTGCTACCCCTGCGGGGCATGAAAGCTAGCGAGTAAGATATAACACGGGCATGAAGACAAGGGTTAAATATCACAGGCTCAGCATGCCAGCAACGGCAGGTTTTGAGATGTCATCCTGAGTGAAATCGGAGGGGTGATAATTAACCAAAGTTTGCGTGCTCCGAATGAGGTAATCTCGGGATTATACAAATCTCCCCTAAAAATGAGAAAACTGCGATAGTGGCTATTCGCTTGTAAAGAGCCATCCCTTTTTCAGTTGAAACACCAGCTCAACGTTTTAACGCATGTGTTGCATCCACCGGTTGAGAACACCACCCAAAGCGGACATTTCACTGCACTGGCCGGCTGACTTATAAAAACTTAGATTTGATCCTAAAAAAAGTGTTAGATCAAACCATAACTGATGCACCTTGTTGTCAACCCATTTTCCAAACTTGAGGCCCTCATGGGCCTGTTATTCATTCTCCTCTGTGTTTATGTTTACATGTGCTTCGCTAAGCTCTGGGGCATCATTTTTGAGCCAAGCTTGAAATACCTTATAGCCCAGTGAAAGAATAACCGATCCAACAAAAAGGCCGATAAGTCCGTAAAACATCATACCTCCGATTGCACCAAGCAAAATAACCAGCATCGGTACGTCCACTCCTCTACCTAGAAGTAATGGCTTCAAGAAAGTATCACTCATACTCACCAGAATACTCCAGATCATAAATATTATTGCGGGTGTCGTATCCGTACTTGAAAACACATAAATAATGATCGGGCCCAAAATCAGAAGAGGAGGAAGTTGGATCACCGCCAGGAACAGAACAATTAATGCCCAAAGACCTGCTGCCGGGACGTCGATTGCTATGAGACCAATTCCCGCAAGAACCGATTGAATGATGGCAATTCCCAAAACACCTTGAACAACACTCCGGATAGTCGCCCCAGAAAGATCTGCGAACTCATCTCCCTGTTCCCCTGCCACTCGTTTAAAAATAGCATGAGCGGCATGCTTGCATGATTCCGCATTCGCCAAGAGAAAACCCGCAATTATGATAGCGATTAGAAACTGTATTACGGCAAGACCCAGAGCTGCAATTGCGGATAGGAGCTTTCGTCCATATTTTTTCAGTTCCGGTTCAACTCTTTTTACAGCAGCACCGATGTTGTCAGAGGCCAGTCTCCATATATCATCCAAGGGCTTTCCGATAACGGGCCAGGTGACAACGCTTGCTGAAGGAGGAGGCACGGTCAATGTTCCTTCTTCTAAATTTTTTGAGAGGCCCTGAATTCCATTTATAGTGGAATCTGTAAGTAGTACCGTAGGTAGGATCAAGAGAGCTATTGCAAAAAGGGTCAATATCGAAGCGGCAAGTTTTTCATGGTTACCCAGCGCAATAGCAATTTTTTGGTGTAATGGGTAAACCCCCACCGCGATTACGATTCCCCATAGTGCTGGAGCTATAAATGCCTGAATGATCAGAAAGCACGACGTTATGAGCAAAACAACCAAGCCAATACGGATTGCTGCCTCGAGCACCCGGTTCATGAACACTTTATCGTCTGAAGTTGGATCTGATTTTGCCATAGCACTTTTTCTTTTTTAAATTAAAACCAGTTATGTCTGCGTCAACAAAAAATCCCAATTAATTGTACCATCTCCCCAAATTGATTGCGTTTTACCGGAAATTATTGAGTAATTTCTATCAGAATAATAAAAATTTCAGGTCAGAAATAGAAAAACTAAGGGTTGACCCCTTTTTCTGTGGATTGTAGTGTTGCGTTGACCGGTTGAGAACGCCGCCGGGAGCGGACGTCAATCCTGTCTGTGTAATCCGGTTTCGGAAGAGGATGCTTATTCTCTGATAAACTTGGGGTTGTCCAGCATCAGGCCAAATGCGGGCACTTTTTCTTTTTGCACGGTCAGGGCTCGGTACATCTCTTGGAAGGATTCGGTGTCCAGCGTGTCATCCATCAATCGGTCCAACTGTTGGGGGGTAATAGCATTCATCGAGTTTTCTGAAAACAGGGATGTCCCCACCCCCACCCAATGTGACGAAACAAATCCTTGATGCACCAAATGGGTAGTGCCTAAAGAATATTTCCAGGCCTTTTTCATAAAATGCTGTGCCATATATGCAGGAACGCATCGACCAATTGCTACTACCCGGGAGGGATTTTCGGCAGGGTAGATAAATAGTCCTACTTTTGTATCTCCCATTTCAGCAAATTCCCTGCGAATGTTTCGATAGTTTTTTTTAAATTTTTTTGAGACCCAGGCCTCAACTTTCACAGGTTTAAGGCTGATGGAGATGCAGTCTTCCTTGGAATGCGCGATACCTGTTGCAGAAGTAAAAATGAGGGTGGCGAATATTATAGTGGTACTAATTTTTCTCACTTTTAAAACTCTTGGAAATCAGTGGGCTTATAAAAACCTAATGGCCCTTCTCAGGATGTGCTGTCTTAACATTTGGAACTTGCAATCCAAAATAAGGGGTTAACTTATTGGGTACCGACAATTTGCGATAGAGTAGGTGAAATTCTTCGTTGGAAAGTTCAGGATTGAGCAATTGCTTAACTTGTTCCAAAGATACAAGTTGCTGGGAAGGCTCGTCAAAGATGGTGACCCCTACACCCATCCAGTGGGCATAGACAAACTGTTGCTGAACCAGGCTTTCCACTCCCGTGCTGTATTCCATTGCTTTTTTAATAACATGCTGAGCAATATGCACGGGCACACATTTTCCAATAGCAATCACCTTTGAAGTTTCACCCATTGGATAAACCCGGAGAGCAGCTCGAGAGTTTCCCAATTCAGTAAATTCTTTAAAAATTGCTTTTCGTTGTTTGCGGAATTTTTTTGAAATATAACCTTCAATTTTAATTCGTTTTTTATCCAAAGGTTCGCAATTTTCCTGGGCCTGGGCGGGCCCTCCTAAGAACAAACCCAGCATTACCAAGGTGCCAAACACCCGCATGGCCAAATTTTCACTTAAAATCAAAATTTCTGTGTTTTTTTTACGCATAATCGAGGGTCCTGTTTCTCCGGTTTAAGTGAAATCCTTTGCTATAATAGCAGGGGCTAATTACAAAACGGCTGAAATATAATCCGAAACCTGAAAAGGAATCGGCGGTTATCAATCCGTTTTATTGATTTTTTCTAATATATTCTTCGGCGCTTTGTTCGCTTGAAAAATAATACTCTTTACCGTTGATCATTTTTTTTATTGCTTCTGATTTAGGAATGTACACGCCGTTATTGGGGTCCTGCACCATTTCGGTTGGGCCAGGTTCTTTGGAACTCGATGATGGGAAAATCAGGCGAGCAACAAGAATGACAAAAATAACTGCAATTCCAAACAATGCTAAACGGGCCATGTCTACATTGTAAAGATAAAGACCTATAGATTCAACCTGGGAAAATGCATCGAATTAAACCAAAAATCGGTTTTTCTACTCCATGAACGATAAGCCTGAAAAAATTAAAGGTAAGAAGAAATCTCTGGTACCGGCAGTGCGCCAAAAGGGCACGCTGGTTCCCCCCGACCCTTTTAATGCCTATCTTCAGGAGGCGAAAAAATACCCTCTCCTTTCCGAAGAAGAAGAAAAGGAATTGGCGATTCGGTTGCGTGAGACAGGAGATGTTGATGCCGCTTACCAGTTGACAACGGCGAATTTGATGCTGGTTGTAAAAATTGCCATGACCTTCAAGCGAGAATGGCAAAATGTTATGGATTTGGTTCAGGAAGGCAATGTCGGTTTAATGAAAGCGGTTAAAAATTTTGATCCTTTCCGAGGGGTTCGTCTATCGGCATATGCAACGTGGTGGATCAAGTCTTATATATTGAAATACATTTTGGACAATTGGCGGTTGGTACGAGTGGGAACCACAAACGCCAGGCGCAAATTGTTATTCAACCTGAAAAAAGAAAAAGAACGCTTGGAGAGGGAAGGATTTGATCCTTCTACCAAGTTGCTGGCAGAGCATTTCGGAGTCGATGAAGGTGAAATCATCGATGTAGAAGCCAGTATTGGTGCGGTCGATGTTTCGATGGATACGCCTACACATCCTGACAGTTCCATGACTCCGGCCCAATCATTGAGTGATGGTAAGTCGCTTGAAAAAAGGGCTGAGATAGATCAGTTTCGGGAAATTCTTCAGCAAAAAATTGAAGGATTTAAATCCGAATTGAAACCAGGTGAAATTGAAATTTTAGAAAAGAGAATACTTTCTGAATCTCCGCAATCCCTACAGGAAATCGGTGATCAAAGAGGAGTTACGCGAGAGGCAGTGCGTCAGGCAGAACAGAGGTTGCTAAAAAAATTCAGGATTTATATTGAGGATAAAATGCCGGAAGCGGCAGACTATTTTAAAAATTGAGGAGAAGAAACATGGAAACCCGGACGGAAACTGACAGCATGGGGGAAATCGAAGTTCCCGCCAATCGTTATTATGGTGCGCAAACTGCGCGGTCGTTGATCCACTTTGATATTGGCGCAGAAACTATGCCTCGCGAACTCATCCGGGGTATGGGAATTCTTAAAAAAGCATCCGCTTTGGTCAACGCTGAGTTGGGCTTGATGCCTGAAGATATAAAAAATTTGATTGCTAAAGCGGCTGATGAAGTCATCGATGGGAAGCTGGATGATCATTTTCCTTTACGGGTTTGGCAAACAGGAAGTGGTACACAATCTAACATGAACAGCAACGAGGTCATTGCCAATCGTGGCATTGAACTGGCTGGGGGTGTCATAGGTTCCAAAGACCCGGTTCACCCCAACGATCATGTGAATATGGGTCAATCTTCCAATGATACTTTTCCCACGGCAATGCATATCGCGGCGGTCGAACGTATTCGTGATGCTCTGATCCCATCTTTGACGACTCTTGCGGAATCGTTCCAGAAAAAGACTGCAGAGTTTAAGGACATCATTAAAATCGGACGTACGCACTTAATGGATGCTACACCGCTTACTTTAGGTCAGGAATTCAGCGGTTATACAACACAGTTAGAATACGCTCTTGACCGCATTAATGGCTGCATGCCACGCATGTACCAGATTGCGTTAGGGGGAACCGCAGTTGGTACCGGCCTCAACTCGCATCGCGACTTCCCTGAAAAGGTAGCCATACAAATTGCAGATATCACCGGCTGCCCGTTTGTGACCGCTCCTAATAAATTCGAATCACTTGCCGCGCACGATGCCATTGTTGAGGCCAGCGGTGTATTAAAAACCATCGCCTGTTCGCTAATGAAAATTGCCAATGACATCCGCTGGTTGGGGTCTGGACCCCGTTGCGGTATCGGGGAGATCATATTGCCTGCCAATGAGCCGGGCAGTTCCATCATGCCTGGTAAGGTAAACCCAACACAGTCAGAAGCAATGACCATGGTGGCGGCGCAAGTGATTGGCAATGACACTGCTATCAATGTCGGTGGTTCATCTGGTAATTTTGAACTCAATGTGTTCAAGCCGGTAATGATTTATAATTTATTGCAATCCATCCGCTTGCTTGCCGATTCATGTCGGTCATTCAACGATCACTGTGTTGTCGGAATTGAGCCAAGCAAAACGCAGATAGAAAAGCATCTCAATGGATCGCTCATGCTGGTAACAGCGCTTAACCCGCATATTGGTTACGACAACGCTGCAAAGGTTGCCAAAAAAGCCTATCAGGAAAATACAACTCTGAAAGAGTCTGCAGTTGCATTGGGATTGTTGACCGCCGAGGAGTTTGACGAAAAAGTCCGGCCTGAAAAAATGACTGGGCCCAAATAAGGGGTATTTAATAACACTGCTAAAGTTAGGAGGTCTCTATGTTTAGTTTTTGGCACTTTATAGGAATGGTGGTCATGCTTGCCATTATACTTCCGATCATTTTTAAAAAGATGTATTGAGCCCAATGAAAAAAGAGTTTTATGCTTCCAGACGAAACTTTATGAAAAGTTCTCTGGCATTTGGAACCCTGTTGGCTACTGAATGGTTGCAACCTGCTCATGCCTTCCAAGCCTGCCTCACAACACCTAGGGAAACCGCTGGCCCCTTTTATCCTGTGAGCTATCCTATAGATAAAGACAACGACTTGACTTTTTTAAATGACAAGGCAGGTAAAGCCGAAGGTGAAGTCATTTGGATTAATGGCCTGGTACGAAATCAAGGTTGCGAACCAGTTGAAAGTGCTTTGGTTGAAATTTGGCAGGCTTGCTCAACGGGAAGATATAATCATCCCCGAGATTCCAATAAGGCCAGGCTGGACCCAAACTTTCAATACTGGGGCAAAGCAGTGACTAATGAAAAAGGGGAGTATGCCTTTAAAACGATAAAGCCAGGTTCTTATCCCGCGAGTTGGTTTTGGACTCGGCCCCCGCATATCCATTTCACAATTCAGTCAAAACAGCATGTGCCACTCACCACGCAAATGTATTTTTCCGATGAACGGTTAAACGAAAAAGACCGACTATTACAGGAACATTCCAAAATAGATCAGGAAAGAAGTATCGTAAATTTCAAAGAAATTAAAAATGAAAAAGTTGGGCAATTTAATATTACGTTAACTTAAAAATAGACCAGATTAACTTTGAAAGAGGTTTCGATATGAAAAAATTTATTATTGTGGGGGGTGTATTAGGACTAGTCGGGGTGATGCTGGCGTTCCTTCTATTTTCTTCCCTTGATTCAATCATTACCGAAGCGGTCGAACATTTCGGCTCTGAAATTACGCAGACGGAAGTAAGCCTGGAAAAAACGGTTATTTCTGCAACCACAGGAAAAGGCGCATTGCACGGTCTAAAAGTGGCTAACCCAAAACCTTTTAAAACTCCCAGTGCATTTCAATTTTCAGAAGTCAGCCTGGCTCTCGATATAGCAAGTGTCACAAAAGATACGGTGGTGATAAAAGAGATCGTTATTGCGGGTCCTGAGATCACTTATGAAGTGGGTTCCAATGGCAGTAATATCGATGCGATCAAAAATAATGTCGATGCTTATTCCACACCATCCAGGCCTGATCCCTATGAAAAGAAGCCAGCAGAATCCTCAGATAAAAAACAGAAAAAACTCATTATCGAAAAACTCATTGTTCGTGATGGAAAGATCAATGTAAGCGCTTCTTTTCTGAATGGAAAGTCGATGTCGGTGAGTCTTCCGGGTTTGACCTTGAACGATATAGGGAAAGATAAAGGGGGAGCCACACCTGGGGAAGTTACGAATAAAATTATCACGTCTCTCCGACAGAACATCAATAAAGCTGTAGGGTCCCTTGATCTAGGTCAGGCCAAGAAAGTCATTGAAGGAGTCGCTAAAGACCTCAAAGGTAAACTCGAAAAGGGCATTGGCGATCCTGAAAAACTTCTAGACGGGAAAGCTGAAGATATTGGCAACGCCGTCAAGGGCCTCTTCTAACTAGCTTAGCGGCTAGAGGCGAAAGGTCAGATCGTTTTTTGGTGAACCTAATATTCGCGCTTTTAGAAGTAGTTTCGAATATTTCCTCTGAAATTTTCGATAACACTTCTGCACGTCATCGCGAACTCCCGAAGGGAGTGTGGCGATCCAGCTAAAATCAATACAAGTAAACTTTCCTGTTTACATGCCTGATTAGTTTTTTATGGGAGAAAGAGAACAGACCTTTTGGCCCTTGTGATATTCTTCCTAAATTTTCATGCCCTGAAGGGGTAATTCCCAATAGAGAAAAGGGTCAGCGAAAAATTCCGCTGTCCCTTTTCAACATCATCACAAGGAGGTAGTTGTGATGGACTAAATTATGGTGGAGATTTGTGAGGTCAAATCGTCTGGTGTTCCGCCTGCTGATGTGAAAATCTCATTCACTCGAGACTCGATCAAAGCATCGAGGTTGGTGCTGTCACGTAAAAGTGAAGTCAGATTGTTGTCTTTAGATTGCTGGTTGCTCAAAAACTCTACGATGCTGCCAGAATTAATTCCTGATTGTCCAAAAAGGCTTTGCAGTTGACTCAATAGTTGTTCGGGATTCCGGTTTCCACCGTCTGCAATTCGAAAGGCTTGAATTTCATCCTGGGATACTTCTCCACTTCCATCTACGTCAATGGAATCAAAATTATCGAGAACTTTTTGACCTTTTCCGGTTTGATCAGCGCGGATTTGGATTTCTTCTTTACTGAGCCCACCCGACTTATCTGTGTCTGCTAATAGGAAGTTTTGTTGAGATCGTTGTAGAAGTGCGTTTAAAGCAGTTTGTCCTAAGCTACCCGTTCCTTCAACCATTTGAGTCATCCTCCACCGAAAAGATGTTTTAGTTTGGGCTATCCATGCCCTGTACATTCTTATCGGGATTTGGAAAAAATGACTTAAGCCTTTATTTGAAAGGTCTTGTAGAGTCCTTAAAATCAAAGGTTTTGTGACAAGGCTAACGCCTTGAGGAAATATTAGCCAACCTATAGTAAGAGGCTAATGAAACCCCTTTAGCTTATAACGGAATTGATCTATTGGCCCTACGCCGAGTAGTCAAACATGCGATTTACGCATTGGAGGGCGCGTTTTTGCGTTTCGGGGTCGATTTCGATGATGCTTTGCGGGCTGGGATTTTCCAGGACATTCAATATGTCTTCCAGTGAATTGGATTTCATGTATTTGCACATCGTGCAGCCGCCTGCGAAGGTTTTTTGTGGGAATTCTGATTGCAGTACTCCTGTTAATCCACATTCAGTGAGCAGGAAGAAAGATTCCCTTTGAGATTCGCGCACGTGGTTGAGCATCTGGCTGGTGCTTCCCACGTAATCGGATTTTTTGACCACTGCCGTACTGCATTCAGGGTGAACCAGAACTTCTACACCCTCAAAGTTTCTCCTCACCTGATCAATGCTCTCCGGCTGATATTCCTCATGGACGTAGCAGGTTCCTTCCCACAACTCGATATTTTTATTTACGCCTTTTTCTTTCAGATGTTGGATTACGTTTTCGCCCATCAGTTTGTCGGGTAGAAAATAAATTTTATTGTTGGAAATCTTTTCAATGATTTTATAAACATTTGAAGATGTAACGCAAACATCACATTGTGCTTTCACCGCTGCAGTAGTGTTGATGTAGCAGACGAAGGTGTGATCAGGAAATTGTTTGCGCAATTTAATAACGTCGGATTCGGTGATGCCATCTGCAAGTGAGCACCCCCCATTCGGATTTGGATCGAGAACTGTTTTTAGTGGATTGAGAATTTTAGCGGTTTCTGCCATGAACCGGACCGCTGCAAAAATGATGATATCGGCATCAGACTCTTTGGCATTTTTCGAAAGGCCATACGAATCCCCCGTGTAGTCGGCAACACTGTAAAAAATCTGTGGCGCGACATAATTGTGTACCAGAATGATTGCGTTTTTTTCGCGCTTGAGTTTTTCTATGCGTTCGATGGTTGGGAGCAGCAACTCGCAGTTCTCTTTTGTGAACTGGCAGACGGGATTGCCAACCTGGATATCTTTGAGCTTTTCGTAAAGTTGTTCGGCGGTGACCATTTTTTTAGCCTGGCGGCCATTTCAAAGGACGACCGCCCAATATATGGTAATGAATGTGGAATACGGATTGTCCCGCTCCTTCTCCACAGTTTACCACAAGGCGATAGCCTGATTTATCGAGTCCGCGTTCTGTTGCTAATTTGTTTGCGACGGAGATTATGGAGCCCATCATTTCATGGTCGGTGTCTTCCACATCGAGAAGGGTAGAGTGGTGTGCACGCGGAATAATCAAAATATGGGTCGGTGCCTGCGGGTTGATATCGTTGATCGCAAATAAGGTATCGGACTCATAAATCTTTTCGGAAGGAATGGATCCCTCGCTGATTTTGCAAAACAGGCAATCGTTATTCATAGGATTCTTTTTTGCGAGATTCGCCAAAGGGCTCGCCCTTATGTTCTATATCTTTTTTAGGGGAGTAGCTGGTCTCAAATTGTTGCAGATGTGCAATGATATCTTCTTTATAGGAAATAAATGGATCAAGCATCAGAAAGGGGTCATCTGTTTTACTGAGTCGAAAGCCTATCCAGTCTATGAGGCAGCCCATATGGGAGTGTTGACCAATTAGCTTCTTGATGAGTTCGCCGCGTCCGTGAGCGCGTGTTCCTCTGGGCGGGTTCATTTTTGCATGATCCACTGCGGGGTCTGTTGTTTTGCGATAACCATCGCCGCTGGCTTCCAATCCCCAAAACAAGCCACTTTCTTTATTTAAATTATGGTATTCCAGGTCAAGACTTTTCAGCCAGGGATCATGCCAATCCAGATTTTCTTCATTTTTAAATTCGCTAAGCATCCAATATTTGCTGGCCCAGTCCACTCGACCCAAGACTGCCTCGGGTCCTTTCGGTAAGTCGGTCAATACCGATTCCCAGTTTTCAAGTATCCAGTCTGTTTCTTGATTTGTCCCAGCGAGATGTTTTTTGCAGGTGTCTAACATATCAAGTTGCAACTCGAGGGCTGTCGAAGGGGCACCCGAAGCCAGGGTCACATCCCATTTGAATTCTGGGTCACGGGAAATGGAACGCATTGCCTGTACGGAATCTGCAAGAATCCATTCTCTTTTTGCCACACCCAGTTGCATTACTTCCAGCATCAAAGTGGTTGTTCCCATTTTCATGGCTGTTGCAAACTCACTCATCGTAGAATCTCCGACGAGCAGATGGATGCGTCGATATTTGCTGGGGTCGGACAAGGGTTCATCGCGCGTGTTGACAATGGCTCGGTTGTATTGCACCCAGCGATAAAATTCGTTGGGGATATGATCTGCGCGTTGCGAAATCTGGAAATCGACTTGCTCGTCTAATACTTCCTGTGGAGAAACACCATCCCAATCACGAAACGGGTGCGGATCACAGGAGCCAATGCGCCCAGCACCGCAGTAAATTAGGCGTGTCGTCAAAAAGGAAGATAGCACCTTAAGGTTGTCGCGTTCATCGAAAGGGAAGCTTCGTCCTACGAGGTAATTTTCGTGGCAACCAAATGTGGCATTTGTTTCGAGGTCAACATTGTTCTTTATAAGAGAAATATTGTCGGCCCAGCCCAGCTCTTCCACAGCTTCTTGAATTAAAGTGTCACCGGCCCGGTCAAAGGTAATCAAGTCGACAAGATTAGAGCATTCTGGAGATGCGTATTCCAGATGCCCCATGTCCAGATAAAGCCTGCCGCCATTGAGGAGGAATCCACCATTTCCCGGGGGCTCGTCATTAGCGCGGTAATGAAGATCGAGCACTCCGAGGTTTTTAGAGAAGATATGGTTTTTTATTTTGTTGGCAATCTCCATGGGATCGAGACGGAAGTCGCCGTCATTATCGTCTTTGACTAGCAGCCCATATTCTGTTTCGATTCCAAAGATTCTTTTTTTCATGGTTTGCTTCAACCACGTTGCATGGAGGATTTAAAAATTTCTGCGGTTTCATCATCACTCAGAAATTGATATCCCTCCTCGGTGAGAATTGCCAAAGTAGGGTATATATCGTCTTCCGGTCGAGCTTGTCCTGTAGCGGAGTCAAACAACGCTGCGGTTTGAAGAAGTCGGATGGCCAAAGTCATGGCTTGTTCGCGGGTTCTTTTAGCGAGAGGTTTTTCTCCCCACAAGTCTTCGTGTTCGAGAATGCCGCGGATGATTTGTGATCCAGATCCGGTCGCTGTGTGGGTACGTATTTGAAAATCGGCTCCCAGCATATCGTAAAAATGGATGTTGGTTTTTTTTTCGGTTGGATCGTA
>Ga0114932_10000471_pt1 | contig 48411 bp, 49 predicted proteins | sample 2SBtaG_2_FD_87286 | JGI IMG/M metagenome (GOLD analysis project Ga0114932, IMG submission 87286) | Deep subsurface microbial communities from Kolumbo volcano to uncover new lineages of life (NeLLi) - 2SBTROV12_ACTIVE470 metaG | ecosystem: Environmental > Aquatic > Marine > Volcanic ...
AACATGAGCGAGGACGAGATGGGGCGCTGTCATACAACTACTCAGAAAATCTTCATCCGGGATGACCTGCCTCCGACATTGGCGAAGTCAGTCCTGCTGCATGAGATACTCCATGCCGTTCACTGGCTCTCCGATCTGGATGATGCCTCGACTGAGGAGGCGTTCACTTCCCGAGTGGCGACCAACCTCCGGTGTGTGATGCTGACCAACCCGGCGCTCCGGGATTGGATCTTTAGCTGACCTCTGCTCTGGCAGCCTTCGCAGCCCTGTCGGCTTTCTCAGCCATATCATTGAAGATGTGAGGGGCATCGTCTGCCTTCTCCCGGAGATCATCCGCGAGTTCCTCCAGGTATTCTGTTCTCTGTATTTGTTCTGATGTTGACCGAGGTCGGGATGTTCTCCTCCTCAGTGAGTATCGCGTGTGCCTCCCTGAGATTCTTGACTGCTCTCTCAGCGTTCTCTATTATCCCGCTGAAGCAACGCTGCTTCATCTTGCCATCCTCTTTCCAGCGTAAGGCTCCAATGTTTTGAACCTCTTCCATTGCTCTTAGTGACCAACTGCAAGCAAGCGTTGGATATCGCTTTGTGCTTTTGAAGTAGGCGACAAGCTCATCAGCTTTCATCGTGTTCCACTTGCCACTGCATAAAACGGATCGTTGTGCAGCAGCAGCATCAGAGTCTCCAATGCAGGAGGCTTTAGAGGGCTTCCCGGTGATGCGTTGGTATTCGGTAAATGACATTGTCTCTTTCATAATCGTGTATCGGGGTTGTGCCAGGAGGGGTAGAACCTCCCGGCCAGTTAGGGTTAGGAGAGGAGCTGCACCTCCTGGGTTTTCTCCATAACACGGTGAGCATCGAAGCTCCTATCCCCTTCTGCATATTTGCCAAGAAGGGTTCCATCCTCATTCGTGAATCGCATGAAAACGATTATCGAATGGTGTGAGCGCCCGTAAGGGCGGATTGCGCTAACTTGAAGCGCATTGCCGACAGTCAGCTCAGGCTCGTAGCCTAAAACCTCATCGGATATCTGGTCGCCGACCTTTAAAGTCCCGGCGAGGACTGCATTTGGATATGCCATACAGACACTATAGCATTTGTTCCACCTTGTGTCAAGGGTGAATGTTATCCCTTATAGAATAAGGGCTGGGAAACTCCCGGGAATCCCCAGGAGCGATTCAATCATCCCGTCACCTCCCAAACGATTTGCTTTCTTGTGCCACGGCCAGGGCCACGGCGGTCAGTCCTATGAACGAGGCTCTTCCTCTCCAGGGGCTTCAACCGAGGAGTGATCGAGTTGCTGTCGAGTCCTGGGTGAACCCGCTGCACCTCCAGCTCAATCTGATAAGCCGTGGCAGACCCCCCTAATCTCAGCAGGGCATCAAGCACGATGCGCTCTACCCGCCCCGCCTCTTCCCCCTTCACGCTCTCTGCTGCCAGCCTTGAGGTTTCCGGGTCTGAGCTTCTCGCCAAGGCCTGTCCCTCTTCCGGCAGCACCCTCTTGGAGGTGTATGCGAAATCCATTGTTGTCTGCTTCATGTTATTCTCCTTTGAGGATTTTCTGGAGTCCGTAAGGGTAGGTGATCCCCGGCCCCGGCCATTCGCCTGAGTTACGGCATTCATGGATCTTAACGAGGAGAAGCGTATAAGACTTCATCCCCTCCTGCATTATCTCTGGTTCACAGGTATGGCAAAGAGCCTCGTAAGGAGGAGACTTCTTGCAAAATATCCAGGCGAACTTGCAACCCGGTTTCGCCAGCCCGGACGCAATTGCCAGGTCGGTATAGAACGCTGCCTGACGATGCCATGACCACTGAGCTATTGATCCACCGGGGTTCCATTCACTGATCGTCTTCAGATCATAGATCGTATTAGTAGAGGGATCATAAGCATCGAGCCTTGCCTTGCAGTTCATGCCCATCATTTCATGGAAGATACTGATCTCAAATTCCATGTGAGGGGATTTAAGGACATCCAGAGCTTCATGCGATGCCATCGCCTGGATTTGATGGTAAGAGTCAGCCGGGAGAAGCTCACCACCCATCGCCTCTATCTCCGCCTTATACGCCTTCCAAGCCCCCAGGCTCTTGGAGAACTTGTCAGAGGGCTTCCGCTTGGCAGCCTTCTGCTCGGCATTGGCTCTGTCGAGGATGCTTCGGTATAGCTTCTCACTTTCGATTGCATACTCGCCTTTGAAGACATCCGGGGTCAGGACGTATGAATGAAACGCCCTACCGAAGCGAAGCGGATCAGAATCGAATGGCTCGGCGTTACCGAGAACGTGATTGTGATAATACTTTGCCGGACTACCGGCATCCCGGCGGTTGGGGTCAATGTCACTCAGGCTTGAGCTGTTAATCCCTGGCCGAGCCTGATAGTCGGCAAAAGGCAGATCCCGTAGTATGTGTGCGTTGTCTTTACTCATTTGTTTAGTTGTCTATTGGTTTGATCGAGTAGTATGGCTGTCTGGTTTTTGAAGAAGCCGAGAGCATCAAAGTTTCCCTCGTCAGCGAGGATAGCCATTTCATCAAGGATGTCGATGAGCTTGACCTTGAAGAGGTGGTCGGCAACAACCTGGTAGCTGCCTGAATCGGCCAGGGCAAATGCGCTTGAATGCTGCTTCAGAGCATTCTCCATCATCCACCGGGCAAGGCGAAGCGCCTCGACTCGTTGCAAAGTTTTAAGTGTATTAATCATCCCACATGAGAGCATTTGTATCATTTTGTGTCAAGGTCTAACCTGGGGGAGCCAGAGGAATGTTCAAAGACCCAGACCATCCCGGTGGACGTAGCACCTCCAACCATGCCTCCTGTCCAGCCCAGCCTGTTGAATAAAGCCCCGGCAGCCTTCTCATGGTTCTCCAGGGGGGTCATCCCATGATCGTAATCAAGGAGGACGCTGTCGCTCTTCCCTGAGTTAATTGCCTTGATCCTGTCGCCCTTGGTGTTGGTAGCGCCGAGATATTTTGTTTCGATGGTTTGCATAATTTTTAGTCTTGAGAGATCAAGCGATTCCATAATACCAGGAACGCACGTTCTGAGGTGGCCGGAACAACTCCATTACCCAATAACCGTAGACGGTCTACTCTGTTGGCGACTGCATCCACGCTGCCGGTAACTGAGTCCACCCCACCGGCAGCCCCATCAACTGCTCCACCCAATTCGGATTGAGCTTCCCCATCTTCCTGTTCTCCGGTTGAGTCATTGCCACTGACCCCTCCAGACGAGCCTTGTATCCCTTCTCTTGAATGCTCTTTTGTGAATACCCTACTGTTTGAGTCATCCCCGGAGACACTCTTGGAGTCCCCCACAACTCTGGGTTCTTCCCAGGCGAACTGGTCTTCTCCTGGACGGGATGGCCAAAGAGATCCACTTCCATCGAGGCAGTCTTCTCCGGGTTGATCTCCTGACTTGGCTGGCCAACCGACAGCACAAAAGCGTTCAGATTCAGAGATCGTTGCTTGCCCTTTGTCTTCCTTCGGAATTGCGATGGCCCTCCGTTGTTTTTTGAATCGTCCACGGTCATCGTTGGCCAGTTCTTTACCTGCTCTGTCAGGCAGCCCTCCACATACTGACGGCCTACGCTCTTCCGGTAAGCTATCCTCTTTTTGATTCCCTCCGGGCTTCTCTCTATGTCCATCGTTGTCGGGGTCAGCCACCCCAAGGATGAAGACTCGCTTTCGTTGGTGTGGCGCTCTCTTTCCATCTCCATCGAGGCATTCTGACGCTGAGAAAATTCCTGCCGTTGCCCGGTAACCCACTGACTCCAGGCTTCCGAGGACATACTTGAGAACATTCTCCCCGGTTCCGGTGGAGGAGGAGAGGATTCCTTCAACATTTTCGAGAAACACAATTGCTGGTCTGCACTCTCTGATCCCGTTGAGGATGTAGGGGAAAAGATGCCTGGGGTCTTCGGTAGATTTACGCTGGCCAGCTTGCGAGAAGGGCTGGCATGGGAATCCGCCAGAAAGGATGTCCACGCATCCACGAAACTCTCGGAATGGGAAGGTTTTAAGGTTCGTCCAAATAGGTGCTGGATCCAAGAGTTCCTCCTCCATCGCGCTAACCATCCGGGAGCAAGGGTAGGCTTCGATCTCCACATAAGCGACTGTTCGCAAATTAGGGAGAAGTCTTTTAAGTCCGAGTCCGATGCCTTCGTATCCGCTGCATAGGGATAAGTATCGGAGAGATTGTTTGGCAGGTTCTTTGGTAGCATCCACACGATTAATTTTCTAAAAGTTGGTTTTCCTTCCAGATCTTGTAGTAGTCCGGCTCAAGCTCATCCTCATCCTCATTGAAGCTCGGATGGTTAATCCTCTCGTCATCATCATCGAGTTTAACGGTGATCTCGGCAAGAGGGACATCCCATTCGTGACAATCAACGTCAGCCAGGGTGTAGCTGTCCTCGTTCACCTGAAGAACGAGCATCGGGGTTTCATCCCAGAGAACAAAATCGTCAACTGCGATCTTGGGCAACGGCTTGATCTTGTCAGCCCATGCCTTCACTTCAAAGCCCCGGTCATTTACCATCCGAAGCTCACCGGTATCCTTGTCGGCAATGATGCCGAAGTTAATCACGCCCAGGAGCTGGTGCATGAACCTGGTCGCGTAGAACCACTTGAGTTCGCCAGCCTTGGCATCGAGCTGCATTCCCCTGTTTTCAGCCCATTCGACAGAGAAGGTAGTGCCAGCCGTTTGAGGGCCGAAGTGTTCGGCAAGGACAAAGGTGGCAGGAAGGTCATTCTTTTTCATTGTATTGTATTTGGTTGTGCCAGGAAGAACCCGGCGGGTGATTACTTCTTGTCGAAGCTGCTGCGAAGGACGGCCTCACCGAATCCCTGCTTATCTATAATCGCCTCGGCTTCTTCCTTGGTGAAGGACTTGGCCTTGCTAAGTTCTGACCGATCCCATTCGCCCCAGGGGAGGTTACTCTCCCGTGAGCAAGCAAAGCGATCATTCCAGGTGCGACCTCCGCACTCTATGACGTATTCTTCTGTTATCATTGTATTTATTGTGTTGTGCCAGGCAGAACCCGGCGGGGTGATTATTTAGCTAACTTTCTCTCCCTCCGTAACTCTTCCTGCCTCTCCCTCCATTCTTTCATGGGGATGTTATCGGCCATCGAAAGATCCGCGAGAATTCCCTTCGCCTCCCTCAATCCCTTTACCTCTTTCTGCCAAGCGTCCCTGTAGTTAATCATGCCCGAAAGTTTCTTTGAGTCGAACAAGTTTAGGTGGCTCTTGCCAGATGTAAGGTCTATGATCCAAACCCACTTTTTAGGGCTATACCTGTCAATCGTCCCATCGGGTCGAGTTGCTTGACGGCGTTGCTTTCGCATCTTTCCTACGATGCTTCCCTCCGCATCGACTATTCGCCTCAAGGGATGTGACTCCGTTCCGTAGGTTCCAGCCCTCTGCTTGTAGCTTTTCTCCGCCCTTGGGGATTCGTGTTCTATTTTTATTATCTTGAACATCTGATTGTTTTCTTTAGCTCCTGGGGATTGAACCCAGCGGGTGATTGTTTAGCGGTTGAAACTCATAATCACATCACTCTGAGTTTTGGTTTCCTTGCCGAGATAGTTATCAACTATTTCCTTGGAAAGCGGTAAAACGTAATTGGCATACGGCCAGTTTGGTTTTTGGTTTGTGATGCGAGTAACAGTTTCGTAATCACTGTATAGCGCCACGAACTGGAGTGATTCCACAATGGTTTCGCGTGGAATGTTTTTGTGTCGCTTCATCTCAGCATCGGAAAAATTAGTTAAGCTGATATCTTCCTCCGTCCTGGTTGGATCGTTCATCTCAATCCAACTGGTGATGATGTCATGGACTGCCGCAACGATGTTGGAGTTGTAAAAGAATCCCCACGGTAAGTCCGGGAGGTTAGGATTAATCATTGTTGCAACCTTTCTACCCAAGGCCTCAGTGACGTAATCTGTCATGCCTACGGGTATGGAGCTTCTAAGGTGGATGTCGTATTCTTTTTCTGTCATGCAGACACTAAAGCATTTGTTTCACTTTGTGTCAACGGCAAATGTTTATTATTCTGTATCCCTTGTAGAATAAGGGTTAGTAGGAAGTCTCTACCTTCTTCTTGGGAGCCTCAAATAGGTCGGCATCCCCCTCTAATTCACACGCCAGGGCAGAGGCAATCACATCATCATCATGGCTGCCGGTGGCAGCTTCCGGCTTGCCCAATTGATTGCGAACAAACGTCTGAAGCTGGGAAGATAATTGAGGACATGGAATCGTGATCTTGTTTTCCTCCCGGATTGCATCGGCCAAAGCGGAGATGATTATTTCGCGGGACTTCTGGTCAGTCGAGAAACCAATCTTTCGGAGGATCTTGCCGGTAATATCATCCCGGATTCTTCTTCGCCACAAACGCACGTTGGCTTGCTTCAACGGCTCGACCCAGGCGAGGCCACTGTTGTTGATTTCCAAAACGCAAACACACCCGCCAGCCCATTGACTGAGTGCTGCTGCCTTGAGTGATCCTGGGGTCGGGTCATCCTGGTTGGAAGGCAAGGCTCGGGCGATTAACCGAAGAGGATGATACACGCCATCCTTGTCCCGGTATCCAGCTCTCCACAACATGATGGAGTTTCTGTCTTGAGCAGTGTTGCCGGTGGAAACTTCCTTGCCCGTCATCGAGTCAACTGTCACTAGATAAGAGCAGCCGTGTTTCGGCTCTTCGTCCCACACATGGAACTCCGCTTCCCCCGAATTTGTCTCGACAAACTTTCCAGCCCGAATGACTCCCTGTCTCCGGCGCTCGGCAAAGGCCTTCACCTGGGTGGAGATTCTGATCAAGCCCTCCATGTCGAAGCGAGGCGATCCGCTCACCAGGAAGCATCGCTCTTCACTCTCCAGATACTCTTGCTGAAAAATGTTTTCACTTCCGGCCAGCTTCCCGTCAATCGTAGCTCTCCTCCACTTAATTCTCTCAGCCGTGATCTTATCTCCCTGCTCGGCCATTATCCGGCGCTCCTCCGGGGTGAGGCTATTCACTATCTGCTCAAACTCATCCTGGCTTTGCAGCGGGATTTGATACTCCGGGACATCATACCACCCCGTCACAATCTTGATCATTCCATTGCCCCGCTCTCCTTTTTTCCACTGGTCGAGGGTGACAGCCCCCGCTCTAGACCCGGCAGTCTCGGCATCGGGATCGCCGGTAATCAACTTGGAGAAGTAGCCAATGCCATCCGGGGTAGACTCATCGACCCCCAGGGTAAACGGCTCATCTGCCAGGCCAGCTTTCAACTGGGGCATGATCACGGCAGCATCCTTGGCTGCACCGGATCTTCCAAACTTGGCTGTCTCGCTGGATCCTACAAGAGTCCATGTTCCACCCACACCGGGAGCTTTAGACTCAGCGGAGGAGCTATACCTGGTCGATCTGTTTGAGCATTCAGCCCGGCGGTCATGCACTTGGAAGTCATTGCCCCAGGGGAAGGGATCGAACTCGGCGTAGGTAGAGAGCATCGAGCGATGGTAGGCATTAGTCGAGATTGTATCGGTTACCCAGATTGCTCGGGTCAGGCGGGTTCTCATCCACCAGTAGATTATCCAGTTCAATACCGTGGAGCTGCCAGCTTGCCGGGGCTTGAGGACGAGTAGCCTTAACGGCTTGTTTTCCTGGAGGAAATACTCAACGGCCTCAAATATCTGCTCCTGTAGATATGTGGGGGTGGGGGAGACAATTTCCCCGGACTTGTTGATGATCTTGGCAAGCGTCACAAACGCCAAACGAGGTGACTGAAACCACTGGAACCTATCGCTCTCTGAAATTTTTCCCATGTTGCCTACAATAAACCTTGTATTTACAACGTAAACTCTTGTTGCAATTTATTTGAACCTATTGAAATTACCGTTATGTTACCTAGTAATGAAGAGGCGGGAGCCACTGAAGACGTAGCAGCGGGAGCTGCTGAAGCACAAACAGACATTGATGCCCAAGTCAACGAAGACGGAAGCGTGAGCCTGATCTCTGCGGGAGCGGAGCAAGAGCCAGCCGAAAGTCCAACCGACCAGGGCGATGGGAATACACTCGATGCCAGAACCCAAGGCATTCTAGATAGTGGTAGAACCCGGATAAAAAATCTCCCGGAGGCAGACCGCCTCGTAGTTGCTTATGCTTCGGCGCATAACATCCCCTTATCGCAAGCTCAGACCGAGCTGGGCGGAGGACAACAGCAAGCGGAACAGTTTCAGGGAGAAGACCCAGGCCAGCAATACGTCCCCGATCAGGCGTTAATCAAGGCCAATGAGGCCATCACTTCGCTCGACAAGGAGATTAGTGAGGCAAGGGCAGAAGGCGAGTTAGAAAGAGCCGACGAGCTGATGCAACAGCGATTCGACCTCCAGGAAGACAAGCTCAACGCCCAAATGGATATCCGGGAGGCAGATGCCTCTGCTTCGGCTCACGAACAGCAGCAGTTCTCCAGCGCCTGGGACAACGCAGCGGATCAGGCTGTCGATATGTATCCCCAATTAGAGAACGAGGATTCGGATTTATTCAATGCGGTTCAGGAGCAGTATGAGCGCCTGGTCGCCACGGATGATCCTGCTCTCGGTAATCCCAACTGGCCTTACGAAGCTGCCGCCGTAGCAGCATCACAAATGGGCGTGTTATCCAAAGCGCAACAAGAAGCTGCTGCCCCAGGAACGCCCCAAAGCCCATACGGGAATCGCCGTCCAACATCCGCTACACCTAGCAGTGGATCCAGGGGAACCTCTGGAGCCAACCCGCTGGGAGTTCCGGGGACGGTTGATCTTTCCAATTTAACAGCAGACTCCGGTCAAGCTCTTCTTCGGAAGCTAGGCCGGGGCATTCACGATTCATAGCCCCTCAGTCCATCTGGTCTGTTGGGTTACAACACAAACCCAACCTATAACAGACCATAAAAGATGGACATTAATACAACCCTAGCGAGCGAGGTATTCACCTCCGTAGCCACTGCTCGCGCCAAGATTTGGAAGGAAACTTTCAAACACTTCGGCAATACAACTGACGTTACCTCTGCCCTTGAAGGGCCAGAAGGTTCCGGCGCAGCCATTGCTACACGCCACGATTTGAAGGGCAAGCGAGGAGCTATTATTGAGTTCCTGGCTTCCTCTGATCTCGGTGCATTCGGAAAGCTCGGAGAGGAAGAACTCAAGGGCAATGAAGAGAAACTGAACTTCTCAGGAACGACAGTAACTCTTGACTTCAAGCGCCATGCGACTGCTCTCACCCACTCACTTCGTAAGAAGATGGCTGGCGGACATACGCTCGAAAGCCTTTCCTCGGAAGTGCTTGGACGACATTTCGGACAGTGGCGACAGCGCGATGCGTTTCGCAAGCTGATCGATAACACCGGAGGTGGTGGTCACGATGCTGCTCTTCCCGACAATATCCAGTTCGGTGGAACCGCTACCAGCATCAATACCCTGATTTCTGTTGATACTATCGATACAGATAGTGTGACTGACCTTGTCACCCAGGCTGCCTGGCTTGGCGTTGAGCCAGCCCGTATCTCAAAGGGCGGCAAGTCGTCAGCCGAAGATACTTATCATCACATCCTCCTCGCTGACAATCAGGAGTTGAGGCCTTTGTATAAGTCATCTTCTTACCAGACCAGGATGCAGAATGCTGACGTTCGCGGTGACAATAACGGAGTCTTCAACGGTGCTTTTAAGGACATCGATGGAACCAAGATCCTCAACTTCCGGGGTGTATACGGTGATCAGAATGGCGCTATCGGCTCTCCTCTGACCCCGGTCATGCGACTCGGAACAGCGATTGCTGATACTGGATCCGGCGCTTCAACTCTGACGGGGTCAGCAGCCACCGCAACTACGGATCCGAATTACTTTATCGACTTCCCTGGTTTTGATTACCAACATACTGAGGAACAGGTTGCTGCACCTGACAGCGATACTTATTATGCCTTGGCAGTGACCCCGGCTGGAGGATTTGCATTCTTTAAATATGCAGGAACTCTGAACCTCGGGTATAAGATGATCATCCCGTCAGCTAACTGGGCAACCAACACACCATTGACCGGTTCAAGGGTTGACGGGAACGGAACAGGAACTTCTGCTGCCTTCAGTGGCAAGCTGGTGACTGCTCTTCCTGTTGGAACGCTGATCTTCCCGGCAAACATTGATGGTGTTCCTTACGCCTATTCTCTCCTCCTCGGCAGCGATGCCCTGGTAAGGGGTTACGGTGAGGACATGAAAATGACGGACGACATGGAAGATTACGGTTTCCGTAAGGGGATCGGATATCAGGCCATGTATGGTGATAATGTCTGGACTGACCGTAATGGCCGGGTTCGGAATTACATCCTCGGATGTCACGCCTACAACCCGATTGGCAAAAATTGCCCAAATGTTCCCGCTGCATAACGGGTAACACGATTCACATCCCATGTGTGCTAAGGCTGTCTCAGGCTCCCTTCGGGGGGCCGGGGCAGCCGTTTGCACACTTGGGGTTTATCATTTAGATTAAAAGCACATATGGCTAAGAAGACTGCTGCCAAAAAGGTAGCCAAAAAAAAGAACACACCGGATAACTCTGTCGCTGAGATATACGTTATGATTGGTGGTATGGGGCATTCAATTCAAGCCTGGCGCTGGGCAGGACTGAAACATCAATATATATTTGCATGGGATGAGGTATTAAGGAGGCATATTATAAAGTTTGATAGCGTTGAGGCTTATGAGGCTGTCAGGGAGGATATCATTCATAACGCTGGCGGGATGATGCTAGGGACTCAAGGGTTCCAGGTGCTGATTGTCACCCCGGCAATGAAGGAGGATCTTGAGGAAAGGCGGGACAGCCGAAGGAGGGCGACCAACGCAGCCAGGTCTGCACAAATCCAAGCAGCAGCGGAGGCCACCAAAGCAATCAAGACGGCCAGCAATGCGCTGGATGATGTCCGCAAGAAGATCGGAGCAGCCCCCGACCAGGTTGCTCAAACCAACAAACTTAAACTCAAGGCAACGAGCCTAAAGTAAGATGACCAAGGGAGAAGTAGCTCATCGCTTGTTTGATCTGGTTTCCCAGGCAGACACCACTGCCCCCAATGCGCCGACCAAGCGTGGCGTTTTGGAAGTCTGTAATGCAGCGGTGCAGGAGATATCTCATTACGCCACTAGGGACTTTTGGCGAGATACTCGTTCAGCGATCCTGCATCCTCCCACCACTGTCACCCTTAACGTGACTGAGGACAGCAAAACGATTGCCAGCCTGTCTACTTGGGCTGCCTGGATGGAGGGATGCTCAATTGAAATAGCTGGGTCTGATCAGCTCCATAGGCTGGACGGCCAGACCAGGCTTCAAGAGGAGTGGATTGGATCCACCGCTTCGGGAGTCACAGCCACCGTCTACGGTGATGCCGTAAAGCTCAACGGAACAGTGCTGAAGGTGCTAGGCAGCATAGTCTTAGACGATGAGCGTGTGCTTACGCCTTTGGCAAATGAGGACAGAAACAACCGGCTGCATCACAACCGGAGCGCCTATTATCGTGGCAGATGGTGGGAGTATGGTGAATCCTCGCATTACCCTTCCAGCTTGAACGACAAGACCGGAACGCCAACACATTACTTTATCGATTCTGAGTATGAGGCAAACACTAGTCCTTCTGCTGGAGGAAGCGCAGACGATCAAGTTCGCGCCCAGGAGAACTTCTTGAGAGTGCGACCCTTCCCGGAAGCTAAGTCCCGGATCCGCTTTTCGGCCTCGATCAAGCCCACCGCATGGACGCTTGCTGAGATTGAACTTTCTGGCGCTAACCCTTCGACTGCCGGTAATCAAAACACGGGCTGCCCTGGCGGGTTGGACGAAACAATCCTGCTTCCTTTTTGCTACCAAAATATGACGAAGATGCTGGCGTTTATGGTCGGCCCACTTCAGCATGACGAGTCAGCAGCCACTACCTCGATTCTCACCCAGATCTATCAGGACTACGAGGAAGCCATTCTCATTCTCCAGGATCTCGCCCCGCAATCAGAGCGAACTCCAGCCTATCAAGTGAGCTGGTAATATCATGGCAAGGACAGCAGCAGATTGGACTGTCTATCGCGTCTTTTTTAAAGGCAGTCCTACGCCTATGGATGTGGAAACGCGATCCTCCTGGGCTGTCGCCAAGCACCGGGGGATGAGAATGGGCAGTTCTTTTTCGGACGACTTTGATAACATCGGAAAATTTCAAAACACGATGCACCTAGCTGGGCCGAAGCGCCTCTGGCCTACCGGATGGCGACCTGAGAATAAAGAGTTTTCAGGAACGCTCGCTGATATAACTAATTCGGAATCTGAGATGGAGGCAAACTATTGGCCGACAGAATCCATTGCCGGAATATTTCATCGCAATATTTATAGCGGGACTAATGTCCCGGCAGCAGGAGCAAAGCCGATAACTATAGATGGAAATGCGTATCGCATCTACTTCAAAAACTGCCCAGCCACAATGGATGTTTTAGCCGGGGGGTTTGTTATTACCCAGCAAGAGAGCTTTAGAATGGTAGCTCCTGGAGCGGAAACAGTTGTCCATCGAATTGAACGGGGCGGAGGGAACATGATTTACTTTTATGGATATGGGGGGCAATTTTATCCAGATGAATACTCCTGGGGGGTCGGATCAACGCGAAAGTTTTTTGATTACGAATTGCGATATGGCCTAGCGGGATTAATGGGATCCGGTGGGGGTTACCCGGCATTGCATCCTAATGATGACAACCTGGGAACAACGGCTTCCCTTGACTCGGCAGCCACATATCTTCCATTGAACAATGTCCGGGCAATCGTTAGACTCAATGCTTCAGATACAAATGTGGGATCGACAAATCCGAATGAGGTTCGGATTGTGCAGCCCACCAGGACATCCGCCGGATTGTGGACAATCTTCCAGCCCTCTGCTGTTGGTGCGTCCCTTGAACTAACTCCTTAATGATATGGCTCAGATGAATTATCAGTTCAATGACTGCGAGGAAGGGGTTTTATATAGAGCTTTGTTTTCCATTTCAAAAGCCGGAGCAAATACCCTTGCTCTCAACACTGATTGGACTCCTTCCGCTGGCGATACCAAGGTTTACAAGGGCAGTGGATCCCCAGCAAATACGACTAACAACCCAGGGCTTGGCAGCAATGGCATATGGGCTTTAACCCTAACGGCTGATGAGATGACTCCTTCCAACGCGAACGGAAATATAATCATTGTGACTATCGCTGACTCTAGCGACATCGACAGCGTTTGCCTTATCTTTAATATCAGTCAACGCAAGTGGGCGCTGGAAAGATCCTGCGTATACAACAGCTAGTCTTCCGGCGTGTCGATCCAGAGCGGGTAGTCTTCGCCTTGCCGGGCTGGCAGCACATTGAAGTTAAAATGCTCAACAGCCTGATCCCTGGTCATGCCCCTAGCCTTGAGTGCATCAATGCTCTTTTGGATTGAGTAAACAGCCACCGGGGGATCCTCATCGGAGGCCACCCCCAGGAACGCCTCGTCCAGCCCGTCTGCCAGGACAACATCCTGGCCGGGCAATTCGCCTTCTATAAAATCCTCGATGTCATCACGGGTCATGGCTGATAATCAACCATTCCAGGCTAATTCGCAACCTGGTATATAGGATTACGCTCCAGCCAGTCAATGGGAGTTGATTCCCGCCCGGTAAATACCAGCAGGTTTGCCATTTCGGCTTCAGCGATAGGCTGTCCCCAAACGGCAGTAGGTGGAGGGCAGCCAACGATGGGTTCACATCGGTCTATAATGCCCCCGGCGCTGATCTGAGTGCCTCCTGGGATCTCCGCGATTGACGCATAGGCCTTGGATATCCATTGACCCGAGGAGGGACTGTCCGGGTGCTTCGGCAGCTCTTCGCAGGGATTGGCGTTACAGCAGTGGCAGAATCCTTTAGGGGAATGGGTGTCTAGCATTTCATCACACATGGTTCAAAATGGTTAACTATAGTTAATGTTGACACAACATGATACACCATGTTAAGGGTGTCAACTATGCAAAGTATGCACACTCAGATGGGGCCAAACGAGGCAGTGTCCTGGCTACAAGCCAATACGGACGCTAACTGGTCGAGGTCAAAGTTCTACCGGCTCCGCAAGGCAGGTTGGTTTGATGGAGAAATCCGTAACGATAAAGGGTGGGATATGTTCACCCCCCAGGCGCTGGCCGATGGGTGTGAGAGGCTCAATATCCGGGTGAAGGAGGTAAGCAATGTGTCCTGACGATCATGTTTCCAACGAGGACTATCAGGCATGGCTACAGGCTTATAACGCCCGGATGAGAGCCTGGAGGAAGGAGTCATATGCTCTACAGGATCAAGCACAAAGGGTGTCTTGGCTGACCGCCGTCTGCATTTGTGTATTTTTTGTGAGCCTAATTGTTCTGAACTGTTACCTAATGTCCGTATCCATCTTGTTTACTGTCTTGACGGCGCTCTATCGCCATGCACTTATCAAGAAAAGCATGAGGATTGATGACATGAGGAGCCAGGCATCAGCAAACAGGAGGTATTACGATTATGGATAAAAATCTGAAGAAGGCATTGCGGAAGGTTCCTATGGCTAACAAATACCGGGCAAAGCGTTCCGGGAGCGCCCTCTTCGGAGGCAGGATGTTCGACTCCAAGGCAGAGCGGGATCGAGCGGAGAGCCTCAAGGCGATGGAGCAGGATGGCAGCATTACCGATTTGGAACTCCAACCCCAAGTTGTCTTGACCCGAGCTGGAATTAACTACAAGCCAGACTTCGCCTACACCGAGGGCAACGGGGTCAGGTATTATGAGGACGTAAAAGGCGTTGAGACAGAGGGCTTTAGGATCAAGGCAAAGCTCTGGTCAGTCTACGGCCCTGCTCCGCTAAGAATAACCAAGAGGAAGAGCGTCAAGGCCGGGTTCCAAGTGACAAAAACTATATATATTAAAAACAATGAGCAACTGGATCAAGGTAAGAAGTAACCTACGCACTTCCCCCAAGGTGGTCATAGTGGCCTCACGCTTGAGCGTAACGCCCATCACGGCGCTAGGGGCGATATGCACTGCCTGGATGCTGGCAGACGAACACGCTGACGAGCATGGTTTGCTGAAAGGCATTGATATCAATGTGCTGGACGGCATGATTGGCATTGAGGGTCTAGGTGAGGCAATGGCAAAGGTCGGCTGGATTGAGGCTGCCGAGGATGGGGTGCAGTTCATCGACTATGAAAAACACAACGGATCTACGGCTAAATCCAGAGCCAGAGATCAGCAAAGAAAGCAGTCTGCAAGAGCCTGTCCGAAAAAACCCGGACAGAAAAAGGACAAGGCGGGGACTAGAGGAGAAAAGAATAAAGAAGAAGAGAATATAAAGACTAATGTTCAGAGCAAGGATTGCTCAGAACCTACTTGGTCAGCAGAAGATGGGTTTGAAAAAATTACTGAAGGTCATTATGAGGAATGGAGTGAGGCTTACCCGGCGGTAGCCATCACTGAGGAGCTGGCGAAGGCGAACCAATGGTTGCTATCCAATCCCAGGAAGGCGAGGAAGACCTTGTGGAGGAAATTCATTACCAACTGGCTGAACAATGTCCAACAGCGTGGCGGCACTAGGGGCTATGTGGAAAGCATAAGGCCGGGAGAGAAAAAAGTAGAACACAAAGCACTAAACTAAAATGGGAAAACAACAGACAGAACAACTCCTCATCCAGGATGAGGCCTTAAAGAAAGCATCGCTCATGGTCTTGGGATCATTCGTTAGCGATGGTCAGCCCCTCTCTGAACGAACGGGAGAGGAGGCGGTAACAATAGCCAGAAGCATTGTCCCTTCCGGGGAATACTTTCTAAATCCGTTTCATGGCAAGCTCTGGGATTGGATACTTGAGCTTCATGCAACCAACAGGCCGTTGAGCTTGGTATCCCTGGCATCACATATGGCAGACGTTGGTGAGCTGGGTGATACATTCCCTTCCGCTGCCTGGGTGGAGATGATGGACGCTGTCGATAACGCTGAACACGCAGCCGATTCCATTGAGTTCTATTGTCAAGAGGTTGCTCGGGCATTCATGGCGAGGACAACTCATGCCAAGTTGACCGAGATGACTGACGGGGTGGCAAAGGGGAACCTGGATCTTGATCAGGTAGAGGCCAGTATCCATTCTCTCAAGGAGCTGAAAACTCATGCCGATGATTTTGAACCAATGAAGATGGGTGGGGTCTTGGGTGAGGTTCTGGAGGAGCAAGAGCGGAATCATTCAAATCCCGGAATCAAGGGAGCCATCACAGGATTTGATGTAGTAGATAAGCATCTAGGTGGGTTGCAGTCGAAGCAGTTCATCATCATTGCTGCCCGTCCCTCCCAGGGGAAGACGGCTCTTGCCTGTAACATGATCGCTGGATTGTGTAAGGCTTCCCATAGGAGCTTGTTCATTAGTTTGGAGATGACCCGGGTTCAATTGGGCAATCGATTAGTTGCCGGTGAGGCCAACACATCCTACGCGAAAGCCTCATTTGAGGAGCGCCCCACAACCGGTGAGCATCACAGGATAACAAACGCGATGCGAGATATGAATGGCTGGCAGATGGACATTTATGATCCACCAACCGAAACCATTGCCGGGGCTTGTGCCAAGATCCGCGAGGCAGGAAGGAAGGGATACGATACCGTGTTCATTGATTACATCGGACTACTTAGGCCTGACACCAAGGAGCAGAAGGAGTCGAGGTTCATGCTCATCACAGAGGCATCGACTCAGCTCAAGGCAGCGGCCAGGTCTTCCGGCGTATGTGTTGTTAGCTTGGCTCAACTGCGAAGAGAAAGCGAGAAATCAGACAAACCAAAACTCTCAGATCTTCGGGAAAGTGGACAGCTAGAGCAAGATGCCGATGCCGTTATTCTGGTCAACCGCCCGGACGGCGGGACACTCGATCTGAATAACGAGCAAGCTGAACTGATCATCGCCAAGAACAGGAATGGGCCAACTGGCTTTGTCCACATTATATTCAACCGCGAATCGATGATGTTTAGCGAAGGCAAGATATGATTGTCGCCTGGGGAGATAGGGGTTATTTTCCTCTATGCCAGGACGTAGACGATCATCCCCTCCACCAGCTCCCATGCCAAAGGTCAGGGGGGCATCCCCTCCACCAGTTCCCCTGCTTCAAGCAAAGGAGAAGTTTGGCAAGACAATAACTATTCACAAGCGCAAGCCAGCGCCCGGCTACCGGATCAAGTCCGGTGACACGCTTTATTCTTTGGCAAGGAAGTGGGCGACCAGCGTCAAGGACATTGCCCGGCTGAACAAAATCAAGGATCCCAACAAGATCAAGGCCGGGGATAGATTGCGGAAGCCAGCCATGACCAGGATGCCTCCGGTGGTAGTGAATCCCAGGACAGGCAAACCCAAGGAGTTTTAAGGAATCCTGGAACATTATATGCAAACCAAGGGATGTAATTCTAGGGTTTGACGATTTAGTTAAGATAGGTGAAATTTATCCATGCCCTATTCATTTTATTCCTCTGAGAAAAAGCGGGAGTCAAGCAAGGCCATGCCGTTTCTCGTTCCAAATAATGCGGGGTCATCGCCAATGCCATACTCAGGCATGAATGATGGAGGAGGCATGGTGGGGTCGGTTCCGGTCACATCGATCAAGACGAGAATATCTACTGGCGGCGGAGGTCAACCTGGGAACCCCCTACCCAACCCCGGCAAGCTCAGACCAGGCGGCAGGAAGGATGTGAAGAACCTTAATCCTTTTGAGCGCTGGCCTCGCAAGGACTCTCAAGCCAGGGGGATCAAGGACTCTTGGCATCGGCGCTTTCGGCGCAAGCCGGGAAGACGGGGCAGCTACGCTATTGCCGGTAAGAAACTTTATGCGCTCCGCTAGAATTTAAGTTATATTAACCATCTAAACATATAAAGAATATGCCCAGAAGTATTTACCAAGCAGGAAAAAAACAGCGCCGGAACCTTCAATCCCCATTCCAGGGACGAGGGAGCAGCGGAGGCGGAGGTGGAGGCAGTAGGTTTCGCAATACCTGGGGAACAGGCGGCAATGAAGGAAATTTCGCCGCATTCGAGTTTGATCGCTGGGAGGCCTTGCAACGAGCAGGGAAAGATCCAAGTAAATTTGCACAAGGAGTGGAAGACCGCTTCCGCTCTGAACGCATGGGGGTAGAAGGCCGAGCAAGGGCAGATCGCAACAGATCTTATCGCCGTGGTGTGATTAATAGATCCCGGGAAGGTCGTCGCCATGAACGGATGGCGAGGAGGGCGCACCAAAGAGGCAGAAGCTACAACGATTACTACGGGACGGCTTAATGGCGACTAGAGTTCCATATCAAGGCCGTCGATCAAGGACGATGGCTCGATCTGATCCTTCCGCCTGGGAGAGGTCAGTTCGTAAAAACGTCCAGCTTGGAGGCAAGTATCCCGTTCGCCTTTCCCAAGGTATGTCTTGGAGAGGGCATGGTGCATCTCCTGGGAACCGGGAAAAAAGAAAACTTGAACGCCATATGCGTCACGCTCGTCAGGTGGCCAAGCGGGGCCAGGCTAAGGCTTTGGCTGATACCCAGAGAGAGCAGGATAAAATTGATTATTGGGATCGAGCCGATTTCGATACTCGCAGGGGTCGCACTTCCCGCAAGGCCAAGGAAGCCCGGAGAAAGAAATCTAAACGAGTTCCATTTGTGGGACAGCAGTGGAGAGCAGGACGAGCCAATATCGCGGCAGCCCCGCCAGGGAAGAGCAAGGAAGAGATTTTTGCAGAGCGGTATCATAGGGAGCTGGCCGAAAGAGATGCTGCTGAGATCCAGCGGTTAGTAGAACGGGGTTTAACGTATAGAGACATAGCTTAGACAAATGCCAAACGTAGCAGGAAAGAAATACCCGTATACCAAAGCGGGGAAGAAGGCAGCCGAGAGAGCCAGGAATAGGCTCAAGCGCATGAAGCCATCGGTGAGAAAGTATCGCAGCGCATCCTATTAGGTCAATGCCTGAACTAAGATACACCCCCCGCGAGAGGGAAAAGCTCAAGGCCAAGCGCCTGAAGAGGATGAAGCCTTCTGCCCGGAACGAGCCGATTGATCGTGGCAGGGAACTAAGCGGGATCGGAACCCGAGGTCACGCCAAACGCTATCCCTATGTCAACCCTCCCAGGGGCAACCCCAAGGATATCCTGGCGATGAGGAAGCAGAACAAAGCCAAGGCAATGGCCGAGCTGGAAGCACTCCAGAGGGCGCTCGATGAGGGCAAGGTTTCACCTAGAGAGATCAGAACAGGAGGCATGGCCGACAGGGTCAAGAAGCTCCGGCAGATAGTCAACGAGCCTGACCCTACGCCTAGAGAGCGACCAAGGGGATACAGGCCATACAATCCCGACAGCCCGGACGATCCACCATACGAGGTTCATGGGGCTACCGGCATCCCGACAGCTTACCCCCACAATCCTCAAGACGTTGGCCCACCAGGTAAACCGAGAGGGAAGAGATAATGTCGTTACCGAAGTCCAAAAGAGGCAAGAAGATGATCGAGGACATGAAATATCGTCCTCCTTATCGCCATGCCTATCTCGCTCCCATGTTGAGGGCGATGAACTATGAAACTCATCCCCGGTCAAAGAAACCCATCACCAGGAGAAGTGGAGGCAAGCCAATCCCCAGGAACGAACCGATGGACGATTGGAGGACAGGGACAGCAAAGGGCAATCTCGACATTTACGATGCGCCTCGACGCTTTAACTGGAGTGCAGCCGATTACGGGACAGAGGGCAGGAGAGGAACCAAGGCCGGAACAAAGATGGCCAGGGACTATGATTCAGCCGATGCCAGAGCCATCCGGGCAGCGAAGAGGCGGAAGAGAATTGATAGGGAAGAGCTAGAGGATTCAATCGACAAGCCATTGCCTCCTGGACTACTTGAACAGTTGCGTAAGAATCTTCTGGAGAACCCTCGCCGGTTGGATAATCAAGAGAGAAACAAGCTCAAAGAACATTCATCCCATCATAGTTCCAAGCACATGGATTTTATGAAACAGCGCATGATGGCCGGAGACACTTTTGCTCAGGCTCATAAACAAGCACAAGCGAAAGCGGGGAAGTAATGGCAAAACCAAAGGACAAGGCTGCCAAATTTAGAACCTATCGCCAGAAGAAGGGGTTCAAGACTGTAGACGGCAAGAAAGTTTCTATCTACGGAAAGCCGAAGCGAATTGAACCTGCCAATGAGGGCTGGCCTCATCAAGATCCTAGGCGAGAGGGAGGCATTGAGGGGCAAGAGCGTGGGTATCTACAGCTACCTAACACAACCTGGAATCCGATTAAGAGAAAAAGAGTCGATGGTCAAGACTCAGGTCTATGGAATCCAGAACCAGAAGCCAGGCAGATGCTTGAGGACTGGCAATGGAAAAACCATCCCAGAGACAAAAAGCGCCGAGAGATAGAAGGGATTAACAAGACGCTTCGCAAGACCAACTCCGGGCAGATCGACCTCAAGAGGCACACAAGGCACACAAGGCGAACGGGAGGCAAGCCAATCCCCAGGAACGAACCTATGAATCCTTTCCTTGCCGGTAAGGGGGAGAGTATGTTGAGAAAGTATTACCCGGAAGGGGAAGAGCGAAAGCATAGAGGTGTTCCCTATCAAAGCGATGAGCCATTACGGAGAGGGCCAAGAGGGACTAAGCCCGGAACCAGGATGTCCAAGGAGGCCTGGGAGAAAAAACGCAAACGGTTACAGATGGAAATGGAGGAAGAGGCGCGGCGGAAGATGGAGGATGATGAGTTTGCACGTTGGAAGCAGCGTTGGGATCAACAAAACCCCGAGGTAAGAGGGGAAGACCCAGAAGATAGGCGATTGCATATGTGGCTCGATAGACGGGATTTTGAGCAAGGGGGAAGGAACCTGCCTAGAAACCCCCGCAAAAAGGGTGTAGGGTTCGGATAACAATTTAATAGCCACGGCTGTCTCGCAGCCAAACAAGAACACATAGCCATGAGCATTAGCGCCAATACCCTTAACGATACCCATCACCACACGAACCGACAATCCTTCGGAGCTGCCGGTGTAATCTTAATAGATGATACGGTTGCACATACCGGCCCATTCGTTGCCATCCAGGCATTAGTGGATTCCACGGTGGATATATCTGAATGCGATATGTCATTTATCGAAGATGTCGCTGACTTCACAATTCCGAAGGGGATGACCATCTATGGTGAATTCACCTCTATCGAATTAGATGCCGATGGCAAGGTCTTAGCTTACTACAAGTCTCGCTAGTCATGCCCCCTGGACTAGGATTAGGTGGCGGTGCATCCGCTGACCCGGCAAGCACACTGTTTGCCAGCACCCCCTTGCTGTTGGATACCTATCCGAATGCCCATAGGGCATACTCGGTGCGTAAGTTATCGAATGACTATTCGGGGTATGCGTTGAAACTTAGACGAACAGACAACGAAACCGCTGATGTCAACTTCGATGACAACGGGCGTGTATCAGATGACTCTATAATTGCTAACCCATCTGGAGGAGTTTCTGTATCAGATTTAGATACTTGGGTGGGCAGCGACGATGCTTTTTGCACGACTTGGTATGATCAGTCAGGGGAGGGCGTAAACGCCACACAAGATGAGGCCGCTAAACAGCCCAAGCTATACAGCAGTGGAAACCTTGAAACGTCAGGGTCGGCCTCTGTAGCCAGCTTAAAGTTTGATGGGAGTAATGATAATTTTCATTTTAATGAGTCGGGACTCACTTTAAGGGATATAACCACATTTTTATGTATAGAAGCTGATTCAGATCACGCTACAGCGGCGACTATCCGTTGCCCTATTGCCTTTACGATTTGGTATGCTAGTCCCCAAACCTATTATGCACTTCTTTTACGGGCTGACCCTTATAGGACAGTGGGGGCAGAATATGAGTATTGGTATGATCTTATAGCGACATCAAAACCAGCTTTCGCAGAGTCCACTGCAAGGCAACCACATATCGTGACTTTAACCGGAGGGTCAGGGACAGATAAACAGATATTTTATCTTGATCAAACGGCCAGCACCGTAAAGGCAGATTCTACCGCCACTCGCTCACTCTTAGGAGAGGGGACAACCAGCCAAAAGAATGGCATTGGTGCTTATAACGATGGAGGAAGCCCTGGCTATGCATGGAAGGGGGACATACAGGAGGTTATTGTCTATGACTCCGATGTATCTGCTAATCGTGCAAACATTGAAGACGACATGAACGCTGTATTTGGAGCTTATTCATAATGCCTTATTTAATTTTTAACAGTCCCGATGACGCTATTAGTCGCGCTGACCAAGCCGGTAAGGATAAGCCCTTACCCTATCACCGAGGAGACAATGACCCGACCCGTTATATGTGGTCGCAGTTATTTGAGCATGGCGATAACCCCCGTGGAGCCTTGATGATTGACGAGGAGCAGGGCTTGCTAACCGACGACGAAAAGGATGCTTTAGTCAATGAGCTACCCGCCGATTGGAATCATCCACCAAATCCTTTTGAGTAATGAAGGCGCTTCTCACGGCCTTTCTCCTGGGGCTTGCGATCTGCCAGGCGGATCCACCTACGCCGGAACTAACTACGTTCTACGACCACACTGAGGAAGTGTTTGGTATGTGGTGGGTGAGCGCCGGAGCAGAATACAATTATACCCTGGAGGCCAATGAGCTGGATGGGTTCGGATGGTTTACGGTGGCGACATGGGTTGCTCCTGCCAAGAATTCGGTGATGTCAGGCTACACCTACATTCAGTGGGAGAACGCAGCCATAGCGAGAGTCCGAGCCTACCTGGCTTCTCCTTCCCCAACGCCCCGAGATAATGCAAGGTGGAAAATACTAACCCCGGTAGAGTGGTGAACCTGGATTGGAATAAGATCGTATGCAATGCCATCACTGTCTTAGTTGCATCTGTTTTTGTCGGCGCAACCGCTCAACTCTGGTCAGGAGTCCAATCTATCGATTCCAGGATTGAGTCTAACCTGGCTGAGATCAAGGTCACCCAGGAGGTGCTGACCGGGCAGGTTGACAAGCTCACCGGCAAGCTGGCTGAGATATTGCCTTTGATCATCCCGGATGATACATTCAACAAGCCGACCAAGGGAACCAAGGAACTAATCGATGAGCGAAGAATCCAACAGCAAGTCCAGCAGCGTGGATACTAAGTTCGCCATTACCCTGGGCATCGGCCTGGCAGTCCAAGCAGCAGGTATTGTTTGGTTCATCGCCAATCTTAACTCCTCAGTGCAGCACAATGGCTACCGGGTGGAGATGCTACAGCGGGAGATCCGGGCAGACATAGGGACTATCGGCAAGGAGATGGCTGAGAACTCGCGCTTCAGAACAGAGTGGCCACAAGGCGTTTATTTGAGTGGTGAATTGCCTTCGGATACCAGGCAGAACCTCAAGATCGAGACTCTGGAAAAGCAGATGGACAAGGTAATGACCAAGCTCTACAACGGCCATTCCAATCCGTAAGAATAAGATGAGAAGACAAGCCAAAATGCCTCCCAGGAATAAAAGAAATTACAGACCGACAGGGGCTGGAGCTGGGATGACACAAGCCGGGGTTGCTGCTTACAGGAGAGCCAATCCTGGATCAAAGCTCAAAACAGCCGTGACGGGAAAGGTGGAGCCTGGATCAAAGGCTGCAAAACGCAGAAGATCCTTTTGTGCTAGATCACTTGGGCAGCTTAAACAATCTTCTGCCAAGACTCGGAATGACCCAAATTCTCGCATCCGACAAGCGCGAAGAAGATGGAGATGCTAATGGTCACAACGACCATTCTAATCCGTAAGAATAATATTTCAGTCCTGTTGAAAGTATGGATTTCCTAGATTAAATTCCAGCTTCGGGTTTCTCTTCATGGCTAACGGTCAGAATCCATTTAAACGACAAGGTCAACCTCCTGGGAATCCTCCCAAGGGGGATGCCCCCTATTATCCTACTAAGGAAGAGATGGAAGCAGCATCTCAACGCCCATTGGGGACTCCCAGCCCGTGGAGTAGGCAGAATAGACGCAAGTGGGATGCCGAGAGAAAGCTCCAGCAACAGAAGGCTGCCGAGCAGCGGGAGATAAACCGGGTCAATGCCCGGCAGGACAAGGCCAATGCCGATGCCCTGGCTGATGCCAAGGCTCAGTTTATCCGCCAGCAAGGCGTAGATCCCAAGGACGTTGACAGGATCGATGTCGATCCCCAGGGGGGATTAAGGATGCTTCTGAAGAGAAAGTTCCTTCGGCATGAGATTGACAAGGATACCGGGGAAACCCAGGCCATCTTCAGAAACAAGAACAACCAGGAGGAGAGGCATAATGTTCTCAATAAGGCCGGGAAGCCGATCAAGGATGCCGGGTTGAAGCTAGACCGCTCCACCGGCCATCAGTATGTAGACATCGAAGGGACAAGGCACATCGTCCGAAAGAACCTTGCCCTAAAAGAGTATTACGACTACAAGGCCAAGGAAAACAAGGCAAGGAGGGAAGAGCAGGATGCCTTGGATGTTCAAGGCGATTTGGAAGAGTCTCTGGATAGAGCTAATACTGAGATAAAAGCAACCGAAAAGTGGCTGTCTGATATAGCCAAACGGAAGCAGAAACCGGGCGACATCGAGCTTGTCGATGAAAAGAAGAAAGAGCTGGAGGCTCTCACAAAGGACAGGGATAGAATTTACGAGCAGCACAAAGGCGCTACAACCGATTACCGAAAAAAGAGATCAGCGCATAGTCGATTGGAGGACAATCCCGTCCAATACCGGACGGCAATAGACTTCCCCAGGTATTCGGCAATAGCCCCACCGTCTGATGGTGAAGATGAGGAGACAGTCGGAGCCAGAGGCAGCCTTGGCATTCAAGGCGATGCTTATGAGAGCGAGGATCCGCCCATCCAGGTTGAGGGGACTTCATTGAAGGTGGATCCCTACGAGGGGTATTACAAGTCAGAGATCACGATCCCTGGGGGATACACTCAGCATTTTTACATTCCCAAGATGGCCGGGAAGAAGATGGCTCACACGGCAAAGGATAGAGTCAGCTACAACAAGGTGGTCAAGGAAGAGCTACGCAAGGGGACTCCTGCTCGGGAGGCACATAACAAGGCGCTGAAAAAGTATCCCATGACCCTGACGGGGAAGGATGGAAGGAAGGCAGAACTGGAGCGCCTGGAGAATGAGTATGCCAAGCTAGAAAAGGAGTGGGAAGAATTTACAAGGAAGACTGACCCGGCTACGGGAGTGCCAGAGCAAGCACAATCATCGATCCAGCAAGCGCAAGAGATTCAAGGCAGGTTGAACCAAGTGAAGGAGGAGCTGGACGCTGCCCGGCGGATGGCATCTTCTCGCCCGGCATTGGCTGCCAGGGCAGGGCTTCCTGCCGGGACTTTGACCGATCCCCGGATTCGCCTTCACGCCATTGGTGAGGCTGCCAGGTCTGAAACTAGCGCCGTGGACAAGGCGATAGCTATTAGGAAGCGCCTCATTGAGGCCATAGATATTAGTGACTCGGAAGGCAAGCAGAGGCTAAAGAATCTCCAGGACGGACTGAGGAGTCTTGAGGCGAGGAAGGAAAGCATAGCAACAACCCTTAATGCGGATATCTATAAACGATTAGGGCCAGTGGACGGAGCCACGCTTTCCGTTCCGATTCAAACGAAGTATGATGCGATCAACGCACTGAAGGCTGACGAGGGCGAAAAGAAAGACCTAAAAAATCAAGCAGAGGCTCACGAATACACCATGATCGTCCGGGAGATGTCGGCGGGAGTGGACAACCATCCTGGTCGCAGGGAAGCTCTATTGCACTTGCTCAAGGGATACCGGGGAGCAGACCCGAATGTTTTAAACAACAAGGCATTAAAAGACATAGGCAAGTCAGGCCTCCCTTGGAACGAGAAGCGATCTAATCTGGAGTATGCCCTGGAGAAACTTTCCGGGACGGGAGCATTGAAACACGTTGACCAGGATCTCAACAAGCAGGAGCTGATTGCCATTGGGCATCACCTCTCACGCCTGGGAGTTAAGGGAGTTCCCGAGGTGGTAATGAGGAGGGAGTTTGAAGAGATATCCCAAGAGGCATTGGAGGATTTTGGCAACAAAAGAGGCAACGAGCTTTGGCCGTCCACCGGAGGCTTGGTGTTGGAGGATGGCGAATGGAAGCAAAGGAGGAAGGATGTAGGAGGCCTTTACTTGCCCCTTAGTCCCATGCGGTCTGTAGAGTGGCAGGGCGAACTGGCCTTAAAGAAGGCTGAGTCTCATAGGCCTCCGGTGATCGAGCCAAACTCGGCAGAGGAGCTGGCATCCTGGGTTCAAGAAAACATTATCCCCTTCCGCCATGTGTTTAAGAGCGGTCATCAGAAGTGGGCGGAGGCCAACCGGACAACATTTGAGGACGAGGGAACCGCCTGGAAGAAGATCGTTTACGACAAGGAATCCAACGCCGGGTATTACTTTCGATACAAGCCCCAGAGCAAGGGGCAGGTCATGCAGTTCAAGGTTGACCAGGAGCTTGGCGATGTAACCAATCCTGGCAAGGTTATAGATTGGACTATCCCGAAGGGTGTCCACAAAGCACCCGGTCAGCTTGGGGAGAAGATGCTGAGTCATGTGTCCGAGAACCTGGGGGTTGCTGCTCCCTGGATGTCCATGGAGACTTTGAAGTCTGCAACAAGTCGATTCGCAAGGGACACCATTAAGGTTGTGAACTCGATGGGTTATGGCGCTTCTCTTACAGCAGCCAAGGTGTGGGGTGATCCAGGCGCTATGGAAGCCGTCATGGCCGTCCAAAGGAAGAATGACGAGCAACTTGACGAGGCTTTGCCTGTTAGTGTTCGGGACAGCTTCAAGGCAATATCAGATGAAGCCATGCAGTGGAGGCATGGGATGTCTGCTGCCGGTAGCCAGATACTGGTGACAGCACTTATGGCTCCGGTGGGGGCTGGCGTTACCATCGGCAGGACAGGACTAATCACAATGCCCAAGACCCTGGGGCGCTGGGGAGGATTCGGCGCTGGCGTATTACCAAACTTCAGCTACCAACTCAAGGGAGGCATGGAGGACGCTATGGCACATGGCGTTTCGGCAGAGAAGGCATTCAATAAGGCTGCCGGGACAGCAGCAATAATTTCTCCGGTTGATACGCTCTCGGATTTTATGCTCCTGGGCGGGGGAAAAGTGGTCAAGAAGCTGGTTCCTCAAGCAGCCATCAGGCGAACACAAGCAGATCTGCTGAAATCTATAGGCTTGGCAGGAGGAGTATTCGCTGCCAAGGCAGCCGTGGAAGGCGAGACAGAGAGGCTCCAAACCTACATAGAGAACTGGAACGCCAAGCACTGGTCGGGGTATGATAAAGATCGGTGGATACATGAGGGAACGGGCATGGCAGCAGCGATAGGCTACGGCTTTGGCGCGATCATGTCTGCCCCATCAACGGCATTCCAGGCAATAGAAGCTCGGAAACGGGCTAAGAAATTTATAGAGATCGAGGAGGCAGTGGAAGAGGTGCAGAAGGCTGCCCAAGGTGGAACTGCTGCCAAGAGGGCATACAACGAGAAGGTAGGGGGCGAGGTGTTTACCGACATAGACTTCTACGACCAGGTTCAAGCACTGAAGGAGCGCCGGGCTGGACTGCCTATGGAGTTGCTTGGAGTAGATGCCGACACATTGGCTCCCATCCTGGTGGACTCAGGACTATCCCCGGAGGCACAAGACAGTGTCATCGAGATGATTGCGGAGGGGGATATCGCAGCCCTGGCAGCCTTGGCAATATCCGGGAAGATATCAGCGCCTAGCGCGAAGAGATCCAAGGAAATTGATAAGGTTCTGGCAGATACAGGTGAGGTCACAAGGGTTCGGAGTGGGACAGCCCAAGGCATTGTAGAGGGAAGCATATTCCTTGCCCGGGAAGTGGAGAGCATCCTTAATACCGGGTCAGCAACTAACGAGGAGGCTGCTGGCATCCTGGTCGAGATCGGGGTCGCACTAGAACAGGCAAACGGTCAACTCAAGATCAACTCCAAGGCCAGCCAGGTTCTTCCCTCGATAATCGCCGGTAAGGTCGTTGAAGAAGCGAATAAGGCGGCACAAGGAGCGCCAACCTTTGCGGAGCCTTCGCCAGAGGTCGCAGATCCCCGAGTGGAAGATTTAATCAACGAGGGACGAGACAACCTAAAAAATGCTGCTGAAGAGATCGTCAATGCTCCCCTCCCGGAGAGCTGGAACGTCACCCTGCAAGACCCGAATAACCCAGATCAATCCTTTCCCATCGTAGTCCAGGCATCCTCACCAGAGGCAGCTCAGGAGATGGCTAACAACATGGTTGCACCCGGTGGGGTATTCCCCGGCCATGCCATTCAATCAATAGACCTTATAGAACAAGATGAACGCGACAACATCGAGCGCGATGCCGCCCAACAGCAGGATCAAGAGATGGGGCTTCCACAAGAGGAGCCTCTCGTTCAGGAAGAAGCTCAAGTCCCCCAAGCGGAGCTGGAAGAAGCTCCAGCAGCATCTCCCCAGGAGTTACTAGAGGGGGTAGGGACAGCCGTCCAGGAATTTGCCAGAGCCAATGAGGCAATGCTCGGAAGGCATGGGATCAGGGTAGTCCTTGACGGGCAAGTCCTTGGCCTAAGAGCAGCACCTTTTATTAAACCGGAAACCGGAAGGCCAGCGTATATAAATCATCAAGTCCTTGAGGAGGGCGGGGATCCAGAAGTCTTAATATACTTAAACTCTGAAGGCATTGCGAGAGGGCTAGAGCAGTATCCCGAAGGCAGAGGTCAGGCAGAAGTCCTCCAGAAGGTTGTCGGGGAAGAGCTTATCCACGCCTTGGACTATGCGTCCATGCGTGACAAGTGGATTAATGGCGGGAGGCAAGGCACGTTTGAAGAGTTTATTGAAGCCGAGAATCGTTCTGTTTGGGACGAGATGACAGATGAGGAGCGCCTGGCAGCAGCAACTCCATACGTTGCCGATCCAGCAGGACTGAGGCTAACTGACAATGGAGTCATTACCGCTTCGGGGACAGAGCTTTCAATTGATCAAGTCGTTAGCGAATATGTGCGACAGCTTGTGCAAACAGAAAGAGAAGGTGCTTCTTCTGAGCTAATTCTTTTACAAAAGAAAGGGTTTGGAGAAGCCGTAAGAGAGAGGTTACAATCTATATTTGATTATCTCCGCTCTGCACTTGCAACGGCGACTAAAGAATTGCGTCCACTGCTTCGGGAGAGGATGGATGTCATCCAAGGATTACTTACCGGTGTCACAGAAATTACTAGAGAGGAAACGGCTCCTGCTCCTGGCGCTCAAGCTGCTCCCAGAGGACGAGCTGCTGAACCTGTTGATCCAGGTGGAGAAGGCAGACCAGAAATGGGACGAAGAGCTGGAGCGCCGGAAGCTGCTCCTGGAGACAGGGCTGAAGGTGTGCTGGGAGACATGGGACTGCCCAGGGAACAAGCTCTTGCGCTTGAGGCTTTCAACATCGGGTTAGCCGAGAAGGGATTACCCCCGGCCACTAACGCAACCCTGGATCCACCTCCGGGACTTGAGACATTTGTTGCTGGCTGGGATGCCATCGGGACAGGTCGGCGGATAGTCTTTGTTGATATGCCCATGAACGCGAGCGGGGCGGTTCAGCCGGGGCATAACGTAATATTTATTAACAGGCTATCTGAGGCAAGGCTGGACGTTGCAACAGTAGGACATGAGTTTGTTCACACGCTCAAGGAGTCAAGCCCAGAGCTTTACGATGACCTGCTTACGGCCATTAGGAAACTTGCGAAGACAAGAGCATTAAGACTTCCAGACTACATAGAAGAGGCATACAAAGGCATCGGTGTAACTGACATTGCCCAGCTAGAAGAAGAAGCCCTCGCAAACCTGGTGGGAGATTTATTCCTAGAGAAGAAGTTCTGGAAAATCCTTGCCAAAAAGGAGAAGGGGTTATTCAGAAAAATATACAGCAAGTTCATTGAGTATGTCAGCGATGCAGCAAGGCTTTTCACGATGCACTGGGGACAGGCTGGATTCGGTCAGATAGAGGAGATGCAACTCCAGGGGAGGGCATTGACCAAGGCACATAACGCCCTGGCAGATGTCATGCTGGCATCCCGGGGAGCAAAGGCTGCCCTTAAACGTGGCGGGATCAAGTTCGCCCTGGATGACTTCGGGCAGGAATCCTTCTCCAAGAATTGGCCGTTGCCTTCCAATTGGCCAACTCCTCCCGGTCAACTTAGGGCTATGCTAAAGGGTAAATTTTCCACCTTGATTGATCAAGGGGGCGTGGATTCCCTGTTGAATGCCCTTAGTGAAGAGCATATTAAAAGTGGGCTTCCCGTTAGGGACTTCTTTGAGTTCGCGGCTACGATCTTGGACGAGATGGGCGAGCATGGGGAAAGCAGGACGGTTAGAGAAGAAATTGCCAACCCCCGGTTTAATGCTAAAGCCAAAAGGATAGATCAGAGAATCGAAACAGATCACGCCAGACGGTTACTGCAAGTAGTTCGCCGCCAAGTGGCAGCAATGACGAACAAGCGAACTCCTGACCGGGTCAACAGAGATGACCTCCCTTGGGTAAGAGCCTTGCTTACTAGAAAAGACCTTCCAGAAGTGCCTTCCAATCCCTATGATAGTATGAGGGCAGAGGAATATCAGCAACTCCGGGATAAACTTATTGCAGTTGGCGCGAATGAGGAGCTGTCTAAGGCAGCAGAGGCAGCGCCATCAAATGTCCGAAGCCTGGAGGCTTATGCCCGGTTTGTAATCCGCAACTACGTTAGGACTGTTCACCAGAAGAATCTCCAGGAAGATCAAGGGAATACCCGCTTCGCTCTCGATGTAGATGATACCCGTTACATGGATCTGGCCAGGGATCCCAAGAAGAACCGGGCGGAGTTACAGCAGATGGTGGACGCAAGAGCGAAGGCTGCTGGGTATGATGTCGGCCCCGTGTTTCATGGAGCCGTGGAGGAGTTTTCTGTTTTCAGAACTCGCCCCGACCAAAAGAAATCATTTTCGGGCATAGGGGAAACATCGCTGGGGGCAATGTTTAGCGAGTCCAAGGAAATTGCGGGATCTTATCCCCTGCACAACCGCAACAACAGGCTCCGAAAAACGCTACCGGTTTACTTACGACTCGGCTCCCTAAAAAAGTTTCAATCGCTCAGTGATGTCAGGGAGGATATGATGCAGTTCAACGCCTCAAAAGGAGGCCCCGAAATCCCTGCTCCCCAAAGCAGAATTGCCTCATCCCAAAAATATCAAGACCACCTCAAATCGCAAGGGTTTGACGGGATAACCTTTTCCGAGGGGAAGGCCAGGCAACCCAACAACGCCAGGAAAATAGTCTATGCGGTCTTCGACCCCTCTCAAATCAAATCAGCCGACCCGGTAACCTACGATGATCAGGGTAACGTCATCCCGCTCTCACAGAGATTCGATCCCGCCAAGAAGGATACCCGCTTCGCTCTCGATGTTCCAATAGAAGGAGGGCAAACAATTCTCCCCGATGGCGACAGAACAATGATACCCGGGACAGTCTTCTTTGCCGGGGGTGGCTTAGTGGAAGTAGGGCTACCCTGGGTTAATTGGGGGGTTGTCGTTGAATACGATCCCGAGCTGGCAGCCGTTCACAAGAAGGCACACGGAAGCAACCCTACGGTGCAGGATGTCAGAGAGTTTGTTAATAGTTCCAAGAATCTTAACAGAATACCAAAGAATGGATACTTCCATGCCAGCCCGGTTTGCAAGGATTTTTCGGTCATCAACCAAAATGTTGCGGAGTCAGACTTGCCCGTCATTACGGCTAAAGCCGTTGCCAAGGTAATCAGAGAAAGAACCCCAGCTATCTTCACCTTGGAGAACGTAAAGCAATACGCCTTCCCTCCAAAAAAGAAAGGCAAGCCTCAACCAACAGAGGCGCTGGACATAATTACAAAGGCGCTCGATGAGGGCGGATACGCTTGGCAAGGTCAGGTGTATGATGCTGCTGACTTCGGCGCTCCCACACATCGGAACAGGTATTTGCTCCGGGCGACCAGGCATGGCGAATTGCCTCCTGTTCCCCAGCCGACTCATGGGCCGACAACGGACACTCCTCATGTTGGATGGTATGATCTTGTCGAGGATTTGATCGAGGACTTGCCTGATATGTCTTTGGAAAGTCTCAGGAGAGCAAAATACATTTATCGGTCATTTGAAAAACATGAGGGAGGAATAGATCCAGAAAACGTCCCAGAGCCGATACTGGTGGCTGGCTCGGCTGTTCATTACAAGGTCAATACCGCAAGACCCAATGAACCCATGTTCACAATTTTGGCAGACTCCAATGATATACTGCGGATCCTTCTTCCTGGGGGCAGGGTCAAGAAGGTTACTTCTCGCGTTAAGGCCAGGTTGACCGGGTTGCCTGACAGCTATCCCCTGCCGTCTGATTCGATAGCAACAGGAGCAGATGCCAAGTGGACTCAGGAAGAAAAGAACTCGGAGAGGACATCCAAGATAATTGTCGGCAACGGCGTTCCACCGGCATTGGCAGCCGGGGTATTCGGCCCATTGATTCAGCAGGAGATTGCCCGGCGTGGAGAGACTCCCCGCTTCGCCCTGGATGTAGACGATACCCGTTACATGGAGTTAGCCAAGGATCCCAAGAAGAACCGGGTGGAGCTACAAAGGATGGTGGATGCGAGGGCGAGGGCGGCATCAGGAATCCAGTTTATCGACGCAGGGAAAGAGCAGTCGCAGGCACTGGCTAACCAAAAGGAGTTCGACTCAACGCGAAATTACTACGAGCAAAAGTTGTCCACTGAACTCACTAAAGAAAAGGAAGCCGAAGCGATAGCAAATGCAAAGCCCAATCAAAAACGATGGGCAGATGAGGGGTTAGACTACGAAGACCCTGCAAGTTTTCTCAAGGGATTACGCATGGGGCTGAAAGCCCCATCTTCAGAAGAGAGCATCAAAGCTGAGTATGCAACGGAACGGAGGTCTGCAAAAAGGGAGCTAGAGAAAGCAGAAAACCTCTATAAGCGTCGAGGAGGTAAGCAACAGACAACTACTGATTTTAAGACGGGGGTTCCTTTCTACACCAAGGTTTCACACGCTACTCCGTTCGGAAGGATCGAATCTTTCGACCCAGATAGGTTGGGGGTATACACAGGTGCGCCATCCGCAGGAAAAGCCTTTTTCTTTGCGGGTTCCAAGGATGTAGCTGAATCATACTTCGCGGACGATGCTATCTACCTACCCCACAAAGGCTTTTTAGCTCTGACATCTGAACAACAAGTGGAGTTGGTCGATGCTCTTAGAGCAGAGCGTATGTCAGTGGACGAATGGAGTGATTCCGAAGTTCAGGATGAAGCACATGAGTTGTTCTCTGATGAAGAATTAGAACATTACGACATCACTCCTTTTGAAAACGTGCGGCACGATGTGTTCGTGACCCTCCACAACCCTCTGGTAGTAGATCAGGAGGGGGCATATCGAGAGGAGTCTTACTTCGATGCCCTCGTCAGAGCAGAAGAAGGAGGTCACGATGGGGTCGTTTTTGCCAACACCACAGACTCAGGGCCAGCAAAACCGTTTGGGGCGTGGGACATACCCACCAACGTCATTGCCGTTCTCGCCAAAGAAGAAGCAACCCACCAAATCAAATCAGCCGACCCGGTAACCTACGATGACCAGGGTAACGTCATCCCCCTGTCCCAAAGGTTTGACCCCGCTAAGAAGGACATACGCTTCGCCCTGGATGTAGACGATACCCGTTACATGGAGTTGGTTAAAAACGTAGAGTATCTTAGAGCGAGAGTTGCTGATCCTGATACTTATTATAGAAACGAAGACGGTTTCGGTTCGCGTGACAACGATGACTATGTTGCCGATAACTTGGAGGAAGAGCTGCAACGCATGGTGGATGCTGCTGCAAAGGAAGCGGGGTATAATATTGGCCCCGTGTTTCATGGGACAACCCATGACTTCAATGTTTTCTTGAGAGACAGGGGCAATGCAGCAGGGGATTATGGGCTAGGGTATTATTTAACTTCATCCCGCGAGGATGCAGAGATTAACTATGCGGGAGAAGGGGCAGATTTAACAGCTCGGATTGAGTTGCTGGCAGAAAGGTATAACTTAGACGAACTGTCAGAAGAAGAGGTTGCGGAATTCGCAGAAGAGCGGGGGATAGACTTGGAGTCTATAAGGGGAGAAGACCTTGATAGTAAGCTGGAAGAGTTAGCCACCCAGGCAGCAATACGAGAACTGTCCGGTGGAAAAGAAAGGTTAATAACTGCATACGTTCGCTTAAAGAACCCAGCGGTTATCGGGGGCAGGTTTGATGATCTAGTTTCTTTAGAGCCTTATGATTATTACAATGAAGAGGCGATGGAGGAATACCGACCAGAGGCTGAACGCCTCGTTATGGAGGAAGAGGGCATTGATAAAGGCGAGTTAAAAAATTACCAAGAAGAAGTTCGTGAAAAGCAGGAACAGTGGGCTGGGGAAACTGGAAATTTTAACGATGAACCTCACCCCCTGCTTGAGGCAGTTGATCGTGTCTCTCAAGATTTTATTTATGTTAATCAAGATAAGGTTGAACGTCTTCGAGAGCTTGTTTTTGAGGAACCTTATTTACATGAAGTAGATGAAATTTTAAGGGATGTGTTTGATCAAGCGGTAGAAGAGGACACTGGTAACGACATGGCAACAGGGGAAGCTGTCAGGCGGGTATATGAGGAATTGGGTTATGACGGGATTGTAGACAAAACTGTAAACAAAAAGTTTGGTGAACTGAGGAGGTTTGGCAGACCTATGGGGGGTATTGGGCGAGATGACTACCATGTTATAGCGTTTGATTCTAGCCAAATCAAATCAGCCGACCCCGCAACCTACGATGACCAGGGTAACGTCATTCCGCTCTCACAGAGATTTGATCCTGCTAAGAAGGACATACGTTTCGCCCTGGATGTAGAGATTGAAGATAGGTATGACAAATTAGCCGAAAATCCCGATGCAAATCGGGAAGAGATGCAGAACATAGTCGATGATGTTTCCAAAAAAGCAGAAGAAGATTACTACAGAAAGAAAGAATCGTTTCTTAAAAATTTAGAAAAGGAAGCCAATCGTGTAGCTGAAAAGAATGAGAGAGAAGCGGAGTCAACTTTAGATAAGTTTGATGACGATGCAGATAAATCATTAGATCGGTTTTTTGATGAGGCAACTTGGGAGAAATCTACTGAAGACGAGGGGACTGAATTTGAGCAAACATCTTGGACGTTTAATCCAAAACTGAACGGTATACTTAGTGGTGGGCAGTTTTATTTTAAACATGGCGACCCCAGAATTTTCAAATCGAAAGATAGCAAAGTATATGATTGGGGGTTTGAGAATTGGGAAAATAGCCTAGAGGGTGCAAAGGAGGCTGTAGAAAATGAATGGAGAGAACAGGCCGAGGAAATAATTAAGAGGGAGCGTGAATTAGCCTATCAGCCAGATCTTCCCGCTGCGGATGAGAGAAATTTTCCGATTATACCTGACGCTGGTGGAATAAAGATAATTAATTCAAGATCCACTAATTCTATATATTTTGAGGGAGAAGATGGTGATGGTTATCCTTTCAAGTTTTCTATCCGTGATCATGCCCCATCAGTCAGCAGAGAAGCTCAATTTGGACAAGTAAATGAATACTGGACGGTGGATTGGGCTGACGCAAAATCTATCTATGAGGCGTATGAACAGCTTATACAGGAAATAGAGGCCAATTCTAATTTAGGAAAAAAATATCCTTACTATAGGGATGATGCGGAGTTTTTAATAGATAGGTTTGGTCGCCGTCCTGAGATACGCTTTGCCCTGGACGTAGATGAGGGAGCCAAGCTGTCTGCAATCAAAGATCCAACGGCCTTCAGTGAGGCACTGGATCGAGCGCCAAGGAACGCCATCCTGGGGGCTTACCCGTCAATGCTGTCCGGTGATTGGGATCCCGGCAACATAAACAGTCTGGCTGAAAAGGTGGAGGAAATCCTCACGCCCGATTCAGCCCCGGATCACCACCAAGGGAAAGCAGTTTTGGATATGCAGACATCTGCTGCCCAAGCTGTCGCTGGTGTGATTCGGGGCAAAGAAGACATTGAGACTTACCGGCAGGTTGTTCAGCTCCGGGACATGATCGACAATTGGGAGAGTCACCCAAGCATAAAGGCGATGGTGGATGACCTGTCCTATGACCAGGCTGCGATGAGCGTCATCCCGGCAGCCAAGCGAACCAAGCGCCAGCAAAACTTTATAAACGTGTGGGAGAGGCATAAGTCTAAGCCCAATAGCGCCTATGCCAAGGCAGCAGCCAAGGCTCTGGAGAAAGACTTCGGGGCAGATTGGAAGCAGATCATTGAGAAAGGAGAGGTGACGGTGGTCAACCCCGGCAAGGCTACCCGATTCGCCCTGGATGTAGATGATACCCGTTACATCGAATGGGATAAGGGAGAGGCGTATGATAAGTATATGGAGTTGGCTAAAGATCCCGAGGCCAACCGGGAAGAGCTTGAGGCAATAGTCAATAAACGGGCAAGGCGAAGATTAGCGCAAGGGGGGGAGAGGTTCATACATACCTCTACTGGCAGAAAAGGATTTACTGAGTTCAAAGTTCCAGCTTGGTTTGAACCCGCTAGGCAGCCCCTTTACCGGGATGAGATCCTTCCACAGCAGGAAGATTACGATCCCGCAGACCATGAAACCCGAGAATTTTATTTGGATGTATGGAATCCAAAAATTGTTTCGCATACCACAATAATGAGTCAGCCATATTCCAATGCTGACCCCAACGCCACACCTCTTACCGAGGAAGACATCCAAGTAGCCAAAGAGCATAATTTAGAACATGATGCAGACAGCCCCTTTGATGGATGGGTTTCTCCAGAAACGGGGCAGTATGTAATAACGCAACCGTCCCAGGCCAAATCCACTGATGCAGTTACTCGCCACCGAGGGAGAATAGTTCCCCTTGATGAGAGGATGGAGGGGAGGAAGAAGGATACCCGCTTCGCCCTGGATGTAGAGAAGGACTTCCCGATGTCTTCGCTGAACCTCCTGCATGGAGCAGAGAAGCATCCTAAAACGAGAAAACTTGAAGCTGCCGGGACGGCTTTACAAAACCTTGCACTGAAAAAGTGGGGACGCATAATAACTAGCCTTGATATTACCGAGGAGGAGAAGCAGGAGATCGTAGACAACGGAGTCGAAGAGTTCTTAGCTGCCCTGGAGGCCAGTGGAAAGAACGCAGCCGATTGGTATTCTGTCGCCATCGAGGTGGCGATGGAGGTGGCATCGCTCATTCACCCGGAGCTAAACAATGCCGAAGCAGCCAGGAAGTCCAAGGGCTTTGCGAATGCTGAAGATCCGGTAAAGGCAGCAAACCTGGTAATGAGGATCGCGCTGGCGACCACTTCTCAGAATCTTAATGTTGCCGAGAATGCAAAATATGCAGAAGAGCAATTTGAGATATTTGCGAAGACAGGAAAATTTGATGGGATAAGGGGTGAGAAATATGGAGAAAAAGGTCAGGCAATAGGAGGCAACCTGGATCTCGCTAACAAGCTAATTGAAAAGGTTGGCTTTGAGGAGGCTGAAAGATTTATCCGTCAATCCATGACGGTCAGAGAGCTGGAGGATACGGTCAAGCAGACCCTGGGAATAACCAAGACAATAGAAGGCAAGAAGGACGATCTGGTAAATGGAGCTGCAATATTTGGGCCGAAGATTGGGCAGGGCTTCCTGCAAAATCTCATGGCGGTCTTTGACCCGGTAACAATAGATCTCTGGCTGAGAAGAACCTGGGGGCGCTGGACAGGCAATGTGATGGGAGTTGCCTTCAACGAGGAAAGAACGGCTGGGCTTATTCAAGCAGTAAGGATTGCGAAGAATCCAGAGATTAAGTTGCCAGAAAGCTGGCGTGGAATCCGGCTAATCAAAGGCAAGCGTGGAACTGGTGCAGAATACGACACGGTTTCTGAAGAGCTTATCGATAAGATAGAGGCAAACCCTGATTTCCGGGACGAGATGCTGACTTCCATTAGGAAGTGGACTAGCTTGTGGAACGCTCAATATAAATTGGTTTCATTCAGCCGACCCAAGAAAACGGAGAATGCTCCAAATGGCCGACCAGTAACAGAGGAAAGCAAGAGGCTCATCGATGCGTTAAAGCAGCCTAAGAGAGTTAAGGCTAAGTCTTTGACCAAAGAGCAGAAGATTGCCAGGGGGAAGGTTTGGGACAAAATCTACAAGTCCCAGCAAAAGATGGAGGACGAGGCAAACGATGCCTGGGACAATCTTAGCAAAGAGGAGAAAGCGATTGCGAAAGAAGAATGGCCTACCCAAACCAAAGGGCATTGGCGGGATAACTATTTCCGAGAGAACGGGCATAAAGTAGATCTGGAGGCTACGGACATCGGCAAGATTAAACCAGAGTGGGCATATTCAGTTAATCAGATCAACGCTAATGCGTCCACGATTGATATACCGGCAGCAGCAGATCGCCGGGTAATTACCGAGATCATAAACAGAATAGGCGATAGAGTCAGGGAGCTTGGGTATGAGACTACGAATGCTGACATTCAAGCTATTTTGTGGTATCCAGAAAAGGATCTTTGGGCTAAGATGTCCGGCAAAGACGAGAGCAATCTCAAGTCTTCGTATGACGAAGAATTTAAACGAATAGCAATAGATAAAAAGTATGACAAAGCAAAAGTCGAACGAGTCGCAGAAAAAGCCGAGCGAGAAGCAAGAGAAAATAGAGCCTCACGAACTGGCGGGAAGCCTGACAGAGGAGCAACGCGACAAGTTCGTGGACGGCCTGATAAAGCTGATGGCCAAAAAGCGAAAAGAGCAGGAAAGACTCGATTCGCCCTAGACGTTGATCCTCCTCAATTCTCCTTAGATCCCGGCCAATCGGCTGAGATATACAGGGTTAAGCGCCAGGCTCTAGAGGATGCCAGGAACAAGCGTTCCACTATCCAGAAGGCCACAAAGAGCCTGGAGAAGGCGGCAAGGACGGCAGTTCAAGAGCCTGGATATTTAATTCGCAAGGGTATCCAAGGCAAGTATGACCTCATGGATACCATGAGCGCCCGGCAAGGTGGATCTGGTGAAGCCGGTCAGGCGTTGCGAAGGGGAGAGCTTAATCAATCACTGGGTGAGTCAGCGATAAACCAATACGCACAACGACTAAGCAGGGAGCTGAAGAACCTCCTGGGGATATCTGCATGGAGATTCATTGCCCGGAAGAAGAGGCTCAACAAGTTCAGCAGGGATCTGCACACTGTCGCTGCCAGGCTCAACGCTGTCGCATACAACCCGGATGGCTCGTTTGCATTTGAGGGCTTCGATCAGCGTGTGGGCTTCATGGAAGAGAACGAGGCTCACGCAATGGGCCTTGGCGATGGGGGATATGTTAACATCCAAAAAAGAGTATTGCAGCTCCAGTGGAATCAGGACAAGGAGGGATACATCCTCCTGGAACGCTACACTGCCGAGGAGCAGCAGATGTTCTATAATGAGTTTATGCAGGAGTATCCAGATCTTGGGATATTCCTCAACAGGTGGATCGCCCCCGGCATGGAGAACGCCAGGCACGTTGGCCCACAAGGCGTGGAGACTCCGGTCTTTAACCGCTACTCCTTACACAATTTCTATTCGGGGACAGTCTACGGAGATCCCGGCCAGCTTCCGGGATACACACCGGACGTAGTTCAACGCACAATTATTGGCGGGATGCTCTGGGGTATCGCAAGAGCAGCTACAGGCAAGCTCCCAGGCAAGAGGTTTGGATTCCTGGCAGGGAAGAAAAGCTCGGCAAGGACTGTCAAGACAGGGGCAGCCCGAGAGCAGGGCTTCTCTATGGACATGATCAAGGGCTTTAATGTCCGGGCGATGGAGGCTCACATGGAGGACATTCGGCGGAACCAGGCGCTCGATCTGATTAGGTCTGCAACTAAGCCCGTTCCAGCGAACAATGTTGTTCCCGAGCATCATATCAGGGTGGACAAGGTTGCAATGAATCAATTGTTGCGGGGGTTGGTGGAAACCCTTGGCAAGAAGTCAGCGGAGGGGCTGGCTCTGAATGAGCTTTGGAATAAGGCTGTAGAGAATAAAGACCCAAGCCATGTTTTGCTTGATGAGTCTCAGCGCAAGTTCAGCCAAAGGGAGAAGGCCATCGTTGAGTTCCTGTTTGGTGACGAGAGGGCGATAGACCTCCTGGGGAGTGACCGCATGATGGACAGGGTTAACTGGGAGCAGTTGACTAACAACATGGCTGACCGGGCATATAACAACTGGTGGCTTGGCCTTTTGGCGCAGCAAGTCGGGGAATACACCGCCACGTTATTGGTCGGCCCTGCGACAATAGCATTTAACTGGCTGGCTCCACAAATCCAAGCAATCACTGCCGGGATGCATCGATTACTGAGGAGCTTCTTTTACGCTGCTTCTCTAAAGAGAGAGAATTGGAACCGAGCTGAGATTGAACTCCGGGCGGGTCTGGAGACTTTGCTGGGATTGCTTACCAGAAGGGTTACCGGGTGGGAAGGGATTAATATGTTCCTGCCGGGCGCTGACAAGGTCAGGGGGTCACTTACTCAGGAAGATCACGCAAAGGGAACCTTGGGACTAATCAAAGAGGGTCAGGTAGGCAAGGCCATCAAGAGGGCTACGGATCGTCATAGGGCATACGGCGAGTTTGTCCCAAGGGAATTGTTTGATGACACGGCTCTGATGACAGCACTTCAGGCCGGTGAGACAGGAACTGATTCAGTGCTTCAGAATTTGATGAACCTCAAGCCGGGGACAGCAATACTCCAAGCGGTGAAGTTCTCAGAGATGGATACAACCGTTAAGCAGAACCTGGTATATTCAGCCTACAAGGCTCATGCAGCCGTGGCAGCCAGGAAGGCTAAAGTTCCCAAGACTCAGCGCAAGGCATGGATACAAGATTACATGAGGCGGATCTCCAAGGAGAACCCGAATATCCATAAGGAGGCCTTTGATACCGCAATGCTGTTTGCGTTCGACTACAGCAATGTCCCGCTGCTCTTCAGCGCGAAGGACAAGAGCCAAGGGGGCAAGATCCTCCTCAGAGGATTGGCGATGTTCTCCGGGTTCATATACAACTACGCCAAGTTGCTTTATACGTTGTCTCCTGTTGGCTGGGGAACAAAAATGGCAAAGCCAATTATTGGCAAAGGCAAGAAGGATGCCCTGGGAGGAAGCGAAGCTCGTAACGCTATGGCATCCGCTGCCATGTTTGCAATGGGGATGATGCTGTTCTCAGAGGATGATGAACCGGAGGACGAGGACGAGGAAACCAAGCGCAAGAAGCGGTATGCTCCAAATCTATTCGGGACAAGCTGGACAAAATGGGGCGATGAAATAGAAGCCTGGTGGACTGCTACTGGCGGGAAGATATCTATCGATGCCCTGGATGAGATGTTCGGGACAAGCGTTGCCAACTCGATAAGGGCTTACCTTGAAGCTAACGGCGCTTCAGATGCCGAGGGCATGGAGATATGGTTGAGAGGCAGATCGCTTCCTTATGTGCAATACATGGGGGCATTCGCCACTCTCGGGCAAACAATACAAGGAAAGCGTGAGGCTCCCCAGGCGCTTGGTGAAATTGGCGAGATGGTTGGAGACTTCCTGCCGTCCGGGCCGTTACAGACAATTTTCGGGGTTGAGAATAAATACAACAGGTCAACGCCCCACCTTTACCGGGTAGCCGACATTGGCTATGACTTGGTATCGTCCAGGCTTATCCCCCCTCCTTTACGCAAGGCTGCGACAAGCTACGTTGACCCGGTAATGAGGCGGAAGTCACCCAGCGAAAGCCTGGGAACAGACTACACATTATTGGATCACATAAAGAGATCCACTCCAGGCCTGTCCACTCAAATCCCACCGGCAGCCACCGTCAATAGTTTCAAGCTCAAGCCGGGTCAGGAGATGACCGAGGCACAAGCTGCTGACATTGCCAAGTTGATGGAGATGGACTTGCAGCCGGAAACGGTGCTAAGTAAGACTGTCGATGAGTTCGGCAATACAACCATTGCCTATGTTGATCCCGACCAAATCAAGATAAAGAGCAAGGGAGAATGGTATCTCCACTTCTTTGCCCGGACACAAGGCATTGACAAGGTAGAGCGTGTGCTGGCTTACTACGATCTCACCAAGGAGGAGATAGAAAAAATTGAGGCGAAGAACGAGGAGAATAAGAAGCGAATTGATCGAGGGCAAACTGTTGCGGAGAAGTATATGCTCACCGAGAAAGAGCGCATCCAGTTAAAGTCCTGGCAAGCCTACAAAGAGGGCAAGGATTTTGCTCTCTTGATGGAGCAATACATGGAAAGGGATGAAGCCATCCTGCCTGACTTAATCAACCCATCCACCAGGCAGATAGGAGAAGGGGGCGAGGAGAAACAACTCCGGCCTAACTGGTCTAACGCTGAATACAACAAGCTCCTTAGAGCGGTTGTGAAGCGACAGCCAAGGAACACATTTGGCAAGATGATTGATCCCAATACCGGCAACGAGCTGGATATGGATACCCCAAGAGCCATAGATCTTGGCCATATATCCGGCAGGGCATGGAAGGACATTGCCAATGATCCTAAGTATCGAGGGCTAACCCCCAAGGAAATTGCAAAGCTGGAGCTGAATCCAGAATACTATGTCCTGGAGGAATCTTGGCACAATCGCAAAATGGGAAAAGAGTCAGCCAGGAAGGCAATCTACAAGAAGGAGCTGCCGGAGGGGGCGCTTAAACCCTAGATGCGATCCTTCTGATCCTCGATGATCCCAGCCATCTGCCTGGAGTAATAGGTATCGGCATCGACCCCCTCCTTGCGTTGAGGGCTGTTCTCCCAGCGCCGGTATAAGACAGACCGGAGCCGTTGCGATGGAGTCCCGTTGGGGTGCATAGGTGGCTTCTTGGCTCCCTCATCGGTGGACATATCTTCCTTTGGATCGCAGCCATCCGGGGCAATGATGACCCTGGCTCTGACCCCCTGTAGGTCTACCAAGTCATGGTATAGCTCTCTGCCACATTCCCGCTCAGTCGAGAACCGGAGTGTTGCGGAGAAGTCCTTACGCCTCCCTACGGAGTCTACAGTGCAATAGATGTCGGCAGCCTTTGGTGTGTGCGCTTTGTCATTCATCATTCCTCATTGGCTTGGTATCCCGGCTCATGCCAGAAGCCTTTCCCCCCGCCGTTGGGGACTACATCAAAGTCTCCGCTCACGATGCCACGCATGATTGCTACGGCTGCTGGCCGAGTGTGGTGAGGAGGCTTGGCTTTTAGGTCAAAGTGGTCAGCCATCTTTTGGAGAATCCTGATAGCGTTAGGATCTTTTCTGATGGTTTGAAATACACTGGCTACTTCATCAATTCTTGTCTCGGGCTGTCCCATGTGATTTTCTCTTCCAGGCCTTAATGCGATCCCGGATTGATTGTTTAGATTCGTATGAGGCCGCGATGAGCAATCCAGCCAAGTCAGGATCCAGGGCGACGATGTCCCCGGAGAGGTCTTCAAGTGTGGTCATTGTTTTGAAGGGTGAGGGCTGCTTGAATGTTCAATGACAGGGTCAAATACAATGCTAAAAATCCCCGTGACCGTAGATCTCTTACGGCTCTAGTTCCAAACAGCCCTCGGTTAATATTAAAATGGAATATCGTCCTGGGCAACCGCTGAGTTGGTAGTCACGGTGGCTGGAGGGTTTTCACCAGGGGTTACGTTGTATCCCCCGGATTCCTTTTGTGCGTCAAGGATTTTGAAGTCCTTGGCATTGCCAATGAAGGGCAGAACTAGCCCTGCATCTCGCTCCTCTTTGGTGGAGCTTTGAACGGCAGCATGGGTGTTACCATACTGGTCGTTAGGTGACTCGATGAGAGTCAGGTTGACATAAGTTCCCTTCTTACCCTTGTAAAACCGGGACTTGTCCAACTTTGTTACGTCTATGCTTACTGTTATCATAATTCTATAGGGTGATGGGGATGCCCGGAAGAAACCAATCCAGGCATCCCCTGTCCACACTTACGCAGCATTACGTTCTGCGAGTTCAGTCCTCATCTGGAGGACTAAATGCCAAAGCTGGAAACCGTCATCACTCAAGCTCTGAGTGATCGTTTTCTCTGCCCATTCGTAGAGGGCATCCCTCTCGCTCCCTGAGAGATCCGCCAAGGGCTTCCCCTTGAGAGTGGTCGCCTTCAACCAGGATTCAGCCTTGAGCTTGGGAGGAGTGCGATCCTCCTTCAGCGACACTTCATCCAGGTAGGGATCATCGATCCCCTTGCCCTGATAGACAGAGAGGCCGATCCCGATAAAGGATGAGGCCTTGGAGATGAGGTTGGTCTGAGCCTTCTTCCGAGCTTCAGCAATGTTGCCCTTGAATACCCGAGCGTCACCGATTGCCGGGACACTACAACGCTTGTCATCGAGCTTATACCAGAGGCTGCCAGAGGCTGCCAAGTTGGATCCATCAGGAGACAGCGTCCATTCTTCTACTTCTACTCCCCAGCCAGAGCCACAAAGGCCGAAGACCTGAGTGAGTCTGCTGACGATGTGATAAGCATCAATCACCGTCATTTTTCGACCTCCGAGCTGGAGATCCTTATACGCCCCAGGCGGCAAAGGCCTTGCCAGGGTGTGAAACAATTCATTCTGATCCATGTGTTTACAAATACAATACAATTACAATTAGAACCGGGACAGATCTGAGCATCCCGATCATTAAATATGTCGCTCAGACAGGGTTCATTCTAGGCAAATACAGGGGTGAGTCAAGCAGGTTTTGTGCTAACTTGGGTCAACGTCCAGAACCGGGGCATCCTTCTTGGACAAAGCCCCCCGCTCAACGGCTGCCTCGATCCTCTGGAGGACGATATTATAGGTATCCCCACCGGATTCTGCCTCGTCCTCACCTTGGCGATCAATGCCAAATATCTTTGCCCTTCGGTTCAAGGCGCTGAGTATCTGCCCGGCCACCGCTGAGTCTGCCCTGGAATTGCCCTCCCTGTCTTGATAGATCAAGTGGTTCTGAAGGATGGTAATCAGGCTGCCGGTGGTATTAATTTGGAAGGCAACCTCAGAATCATGCAGCTCAGATATCTCATCGCGGGTAAGGACGATGGCGTGTTGCAAGTAGCGCGATACTTGAGCCTGGGAAACTCCCAGCGCATCAGCGATCTCTTTGCCGCTCTTCCCTTCGCTGTTGAGCCTGGCCGTTTCCTTTACGGCTTCCAGCATCTGGAGCTGAGTGCTACGGGATCCGGCCTGGCTGGACTTTGTGATAACCTGCTTCCCGGCCACCTTCCTAGCGCCCTGACCCTTGGGTTTACTCATCGTCCTCCTTTTGGAGGCTCGGCTCTTCCCCGGAACAAGCAAAGCCTAGCCACTGGTCATCGCCCAGGACACGGTCAACATCGAGGGTAGCGCCTAGCTCAACCGCCCGGACGGCAACCTTGAACCCTATGGAAAACATTCCGGCGATCATGCACAACTCACGCTTCTTGACTCCCATTTTTGAGAGTTCCTGCTTTCCAACCTCAGAATATATGTCATCACGGCAAGTGGCAGCCAGGATGCTGGCCAGACCTTCAAGCCTGGCGGCGGTAATCGGGATATCGGGAAGGGTGGGAGTGGTGTTTTTTTTGGCCTTCTTGGGCATACTTACTATTACTTGAAAATTAGCTAGATCAAAGGAAATTAACCCATCATGCAGACATCTGCCCTTTCATTCAGCTCTGATGAGCAGAAGGCTCTCTATCTCAAGCATATGGCCGAGCATTGTTCCAGCCAGTTCAAGAGACTACAGGGCAAGCTCTCACCCATCCATAAGCGTATGGACAAATACGCTGCCGAGCTTGGAGGAGACTTTCGACACCGAAGAACCGGCAGGGCTACCGACATTGATGTTGGGGGGGGAGTCAACTCCACCGTGTTTGAGCGATCCAACTTGTCGCTTTCTCTGACCCGTGGCCAGGTTCGCTACATTGTCTCAAAGAGCTTCGATGAGATGTTCGGATCCAGACCGTGGCTGGCTGTCCGACCTATAGGCCTCCAGGATACTGATAAGGCGAGGGATCTCCAGAAGTATGTAGAACATAAGCTGGGCAGTCCCGGAGCGATGGTAGAGCCGTCAGTCAAGGATGCTTGTGTGAGCGCCTGGGGGGCAGGATATGGGGTGCTGAAGACAAGTTACAACCGGAGGGTTGAGTCCTATGATCGGGTTATCTCAGCGGTGATTGACCCGGCAAGCGGAGAACCTATCAAGGATCGCAAGGGCAAGACCATTACCGAGGAGCATCCGAGCCATATTGAAGAGGCCTCTGGGGGAACAGTATTCGATGATGACCCGGAAGGGCGGGTATTTGAGAATCCAAGCTATGAGTCTTTAACAGAGCCTGACGTTAAGGTGAAGTATGAGGGGCCGGAATTGGGATGCGTTCACTATGGAGACTTCGTTGCAGACCCTGATCGGGCGACCCTGGAAGAGTGCGATTTCCTGGGGCATCACCAGGCGTGGACAGTTGGAGAGCTGAAGGCTCAATTCGGGCTGGGGTTAATTGATCCCGACACTTACGATCAGATTATTCGCGGAGCTGGCATCGACAGGACGAAATCTGCCAGGGATAGTCAAGGATCAAAAGGGCGACCAGCGTCAGAGCAGGAACTCTGGGGTAAGCGCGAGAACGCCGAGTATATCAATGTGGTGGAGTGCTACTTTAACTACGAGCGCCCAACCGAGACTGACGAGGCATCCGGGGAGAAGCACTCAGGAACCCCGGTGAAGATGTATGCGCTGGTGGCGATAGAGTCGCAGGAGATTGTCTGGGCAGACTTTCTCGGCAACGTCACACCGGAAGCTGAGATCCCCTTTAGTATTGTTACATCAGACAAGCAGCCAAACTCCTGGGTTGGCATCGGATTCCTTCAGCGATTTGATCAAGAACAGCAGTTTATCGATGAGTGTTTCAATCAGATCAAGGTGCGTAACGATTACGCATCCAATCCAATTGTAGTCATTGACCGCAAGGCCTTTCAAGAGGGAGATACCGGCAGACCATTCGAATGGGGGCCAGGTCTTCATAAGGAGCTTCGGGGGAACAATGTTGCCCGAGAGGCGATTGAGATTATGACGCTGCCTTCCATTGAGAATGAAACCTGGCGAATGATGGAAACCGTCATGCAGATGGTCACCCAGGATTCCGGTGTTTCTGGTGCTGCTCAAGGAGATTTAGGGACATTGCCCCAGATGAATACCGCTACCGGAGTAAAGCAAGTCTTGGGTCATGGCTCGATCCTGAACAAGTGTGCGATCCGCGAGGTGCAGCGTGGAGTCGAGGAGGCAATAGGTAAGCTGGTTCGATTGATGCTGATGTCGATGAACGCTACCGAAACGATTCACTTCTTTGAGGGCAACAACGAGGTTGAGGCGATAGTTGCCCGTCAGGACTTCGCATCCCTTGCCCTGGACATCCGGCTCAATCTTACCCGGTTCAACCAGGATGAGGAGCAGACCCGGCTGGCAGCAGTGGCATCGACCATTGAGAGGTATCTTCAGATCCCTCCTCACGCTATGGAAAAGGTTCGACCCGTATTCATTGATCAGCTCAAGACACTAGGGGTAGAGGATGCCGAAGATCGATTGCCGACCGTCGAAGAAATGATGCAGTTCAATGCAATGATGGCTGGCCCTCCCCCTCCTGGGGAAGGAGGATCTCCCCCGCCGGGAGGCGATGAACCTCCCCCACCAAGGGCGGACATGGATCAATCCGAGGCTGCTTCCGAGAGTGCCGAGGACATGATTAGGGATGTTGAGCAAAACGCATGAGCGTAGTAACAGCACACGATGCCCGGCAAGCGGATAACCTCCGGGCAAAGATCCTGGCGATGACCGAGATGGACGGCTGGGACATTGTCGCCGCCGAAATCAACTCATTCATCGAGCGGGAGCAGGAGCGGGTTGAGAGACTTACCCTGGATGACCGGGAGAACCTAATTGCCAGATCCAGGCTGTCAGCTTTGCGCGAGGTGGCCGATATCCCCGGCGATTTAGTCCGGTCAGCCGACAGGACGATCAATGCTCGGGAGGCCAAGGAAATCGCTGATGTCCTGGCCGATTGACGAAATACTAAACATATCCTAAGTTTCCAATGAAAACTCCCTTTTGGATCCGCCATAACCGGAAATCGAACTCAGTAAAAGTCAGACCTTTAATTATGAATGCAGCAATCAATTGGGGGCGAAAGAAGCTCCTTGAGTCCCTCGCATCGTGGAAGACCACTATACTAGGCGTGGCTTTGCTCCTAGAGGCCTCTGGAGGCCTTGTGAGCGCAATCCTCGATCAAACCACTGCCCTGGAGCTGGAGAGCTTACAGGGGCGCTGGGAGGTCATT
>Ga0114932_10000473_pt1 | contig 48135 bp, 48 predicted proteins | sample 2SBtaG_2_FD_87286 | JGI IMG/M metagenome (GOLD analysis project Ga0114932, IMG submission 87286) | Deep subsurface microbial communities from Kolumbo volcano to uncover new lineages of life (NeLLi) - 2SBTROV12_ACTIVE470 metaG | ecosystem: Environmental > Aquatic > Marine > Volcanic ...
ATGCTTTCTACGTCTTCACCTACATAACCGGCTTCGGTAAATACCGTAGCATCCACGATGGCAAAGGGAACATTCAACAAGCGGGCAATGGTTTTGGCCAGTAAGGTTTTACCGGTACCTGTTTCGCCCACCATGATGATGTTGCTCTTTTCGATCTCCACTTCATCGGTCTGGTTTTTATTGGTAACCCTTTTGAAGTGGTTGTAAACGGCAACAGACAATACCCTTTTGGCATCGTGCTGACCGATCACATATTCGTCGAGGAATTTTTTAATTTCTGCCGGGCGACGCACATTCAGCTTAAAGCCCGAATTGGTTGCATTGCTCTCCTGTTTCAGGTTTAACTCCTGCGCAATGATCTCCTGTGCATGCTCCACGCAATTTTCACAGATATGACCTTCCTGGCCGGCAATAAGGATCTTTACCTCATCGCGGCTACGCCCACAAAATGAACAATGTAAATGAGTCTGTTTAGCCATTTTTTGCTGGTTTTCTTCTTTCGCACTGACTTCCTTACATAGACAGGTTTCAGCAGCAATCTGTTGCAAAGGTACTAAAAGGCGCTATAAAACAGTATCTACTATACCGTAAGCCACGGCTTCCTTGGCATTCATCCAGTAGTCACGGTCAAAATCACGCATGATCTGGTCTACCTTTTTGCCGCAGTTCTCGGCCAGTATTTTGGCCCCAATTTCCTTGGTTTTACGCATTTGTTCGGCCTGGATCTCAATATCGGCGCTGGTAGCCTGGTAATAACCACCCAGGCTGGGCTGGTGGATCATCACTTCGCCATGCGGATAAATGGATCGCTTGCCTTTGACCCCTGCACTCAGCAGGATAGAGCCCATGCTGGCGGCCAGTCCCATACAAATGGTGGAAACAGGGCTTTGTATCAATCTGATGGTATCGTACATAACCATGCCGCTGGTAACACTGCCACCCGGACTGTTTATATAAAACTTGATCTCTTCGCCGGGTTTGTCGGCATCCAGCAACAACAGTTTACCTACGATGTCTTTGGCCGATCTGTCGTCTACCACACCCCAGAGATAAACCGCTCTTTTTTCAAAGAACAGTTTCTCCATTTTCTTCGCCATGAAACCATGCTCTTCTTTACCATTCTTCGGTTCGTTCTCTTCTTCCTCATCCATTCTGAAAGGGTTCACAATGTATTTTGTATGCGTCATAATGATATTGTATTGATGTTTTGCTAATGATTAGTCTTTCCTTTCTTTTCTTGGATTGGTGAGCAATACTTCGTCTACCAGTCCATATGCTTTTGCATCTTCTGCAGTCATCCAGAAATCACGATCGCTGTCTTTGGCAATGATCTCCGGTGTTTTGCCGGTGTGGTGTGCGGTGATGGCATAGAGTTCCTGCTTTACTTTTTTGATCTCCCGCGCAGTGATCTCGATATCGGAAGCCTGTCCGCCGATAGCGCCGCTGGGCTGGTGCATCATAATACGACTGTGTTTGAGCGCGGTGCGTTTGCCTTTAACGCCTGCGCAGAGCAATACCTGTCCCATGCTGGCCGCCATGCCTGTACAGATGGTTGCTACATCCGGACCAATGAATTGCATGGTATCGTAAATGCCGAGTCCTGCATAAACGCTGCCACCGGGACTGTTGATGTACATCTGGATATCCCTGCTTCTGTCGGTACTTTCCAGGAACAGCAATTGTGCGGTAACGATATTGGCTACATAATCGTTGATGCCTTCACCGAGAAAAATGATGCGGTCCATCATCAACCGGCTGAAGACATCCATGCTGGCCACATTCAAAGGCCTTTCTTCAATAATATAAGGTGTGAGGTTGGTCACGTGGTGTTGTTGGTAATTGTGCAGGGTACCGCTGCTGATGCCCCTGTGTTTTACCGCGTATTGCTCAAATTCTTTTCCAAGGTTCATATTTAGCTAATTTTCGCTTTGAAGATAAGTGATTTATGACCGTCAAATATTGTGCAAAGGATGAATTGCGACAATCAGTCAGTTCCGCCATATGAAAAAACCGGGCCTGAAGGCCCGGTTTCCCGTTTATCGTTATCAACCCATTACCAGATTAGTGGTGATGGTGGTGCAGTTTCTCGGCAAAATCTTCGGCACTAATGGCTTCTTCTTTGGCGCTTACCTGGCTTTCCAGCAGGCTGAACATTTTGTCGGTGCTGATGCGGTGGTAACTGTCTTCCACAAACTTCCTGTCCTGCATCATGCGGTTGGCATAGTCTTCCACCCATTGCTGGCTATCGCCCAAAGCTGTCAACTGACCGCCCATATAGCTGAACAATTGCTGCTTGGCAAAGTCGCGGATATCATCGGGCAACACTTCAATTTTATTGTCCTGGATCACTTTGCTGCTTACCAGGGTCCACTTCAACTGGTTGGCGAAAGTAGGATAGTCCTGCTCTGCCTCTTCGGCAGTCTTGGGCTGTTCGCCACCGGTCTGCAACCAGCGTTTCAGGAAGCTCTCGGGGAACTCCATGGTAGTATGGTCTACCAGGTGGTGGTAGATCTGGTCGTGTACCTGGTTGCGTGATTGCTGTGCATAATAAGCTTCGATCTCTTTTTTCACTTCTGCACGAAACTCTTCTTCTGTTTTAATCTCTTTGTTAGGGAAAGCAGCCAGGAAGAATGCTTCATTGAGTTCGGATTTCTCTACCAGCCCAACTTTGGTGATTTCCAGTTTGAAATATTTATCACCATCTTCATTGGTCAATCCCAGGTCGGCCAGGATGGCTTCTTTTTCTTTGTCTTCAAAAGCTTTGGAAGGCTGCAACACTACAAAATCGTCTTTCTTTTTACCAGTCAGCTTTTTGCGGAAGCTTTCCTTAAAGTATTTCACCAGCAAAGAATTGTCTTTGTTGATGCCACCTTCTACAGGATTACCGTCTTTATCGCTTTCAACAAATTTTACATTCAATACATTGTCATCACCAGTTACTTCTTCGGGCTCGGTCATTTTACCGTTGCGCACCTGCTGGCGCTCGATCTCTTCCTGTACCATTTCATCGGTTACCGTAACATTGTAACGGGTGACTTTTATTTTTTTCACATCCAGGTCAAACGCGGGTTTCAGGCCAATCTCAAAAGCAAATGCGTAGTCAGATGGGTTATTCATGTCCAGTGCGCGGGCATCATTGTCGAGCGGCAGGGGCTGGGCGAAGATCTCCAGTTGCTCTTTGCCGAGATAAGCGTTCAGTTCTTTCTCCACGCTGCGCAGTACTTCGTCGGTAAACACACTCTGACCATACATTTTCTTTACCAGTCCGGCCGGCACCATTCCTTTACGGAATCCAGGGATATTGGCGGTTTTGGCATATTTCTTCAGGCTCTGTTCAAAGCCGTTATAATAATCTTCTTTGCTCAGGTTCACGGTCAGCTTGTCGTTCAGCAAACCAATGTTCTCGCGCGTAACACTTGCCATGTTGATGTTTTTAATGCTTGAAATTTGGGCTGCAAAGGTAAGGGATTATAAGAAATTGTGTGAATGCAGTGGAAAGAGCAGGTCAATTTAAAAAATAATATTATGTAATACCCTAATTATCTTGAAGGCTGTATTACGCTTTAGGAAGTCCAGTCTTCCGATACAATTCTGAAACAAAACAATTCTCAATGCCTACCGTTTCAATCTTTTCGTCTAAATCAAATTGCCCTTTCAGAAAGTAAATGCAGATATTGGTGTCTAAGAGGCATTTCTTCACCATTCTGCTCTTTTGCGTGTAAACGTCCTTGCTTTTTTGATATCATCAATCAATTCGTCGGCGGACTGTTCGGATAAGAATGCTCCATAAAGTGATTTTAGTGACTTGCCCTTTACTTTTTTGGACATTTTCATGGAATCGGACAGTCGGGTGATCAACTCTAGTTTGGCATCACTATTCAGGTTTTTCAGTAAACCGAAATAGCTGTCAATCAAATGAATATTTATATCTGCGGCTTTCATTTTTAATATTTCGAAGTACTTTAAAGACAACAAATAAGGTAGTAACAGCGGCCCTCTATACTAAACCTTAGAAATCCTGTAACCTTTTCCGTTAACTTGGGTTTATACTAGCAATCAACACAACCGCCAACAGCTTGAGTACGATTACATTGACAGATAACGCACTGATGTTCAAGGTGAAAGAGGGCGACCTGGACAAAATGGGCCTGCTCTTTGAAAGGCACCACCGTGCGCTCTACAGCTTTTTCGTACAGATGCTGCGGCAGGGTGAACAGAGCAAGGACCTGGTGCAGACCGTTTTTTTCAAGATGCTGAAGTCGCGCCACACATTTACCGGATCGGGGCCCTTTGTTACCTGGATGTATCATATCGCCAGGAATGTATTACGCGACCACCACCGGGAAGTGAAACGCAAAGGTGTACATACATATCTGGCAGATGAGATGCAGCAAGACCTGGTAGGCGGCGTCCTGGCCGATGAACGGATAGAAAAGAAACAGGAACTCCAGGCATTGGCGATGGCGATGGACCAGTTGAACGGGCAGGACCGGGAATTACTGATCCTCTGCCGTTACCAGGAGTTGAAATACAGCGAGATCGCCCATTTGCTGCATATTACGGAAGGGGCGGTGAAAGTAAGGGTGTTCAGGGCATTGAACCAGTTGAGAGAACATTATTTGAAAGTATCAACCGAAAAAAATTGTGCATGAAATCTAATTACGATAAAGAAAACGAACAATTGTGGAACCTGATGGGTGAAGTGCCTGCACCGGAAGCGCCAGCGGGCATGCGCCCAGATTTCGATGCCATGCTCGATAATTACAAAGCTTCGCTGCGTGAGAAGCCCCGGCGATTACATGCATTCTTGCAACGCCTCAAAGATCTTTGGCATATACAACCGCGCTTGCAATTGGGTTATGGCATAGCCCTGGTGTTGCTGGCATTTGGTATAGGATACATCACGCATCGCAGCTTCAGCGGCAACAATGAACAGATCAGCCAATTGTCGAAACAGATGCAGGAGATGCGCAACATGATGACACTCTCTTTGCTTGAGAATCCATCGGCTTCAGAGCGCATGCGTGCAGTAGAGTATGTGAATGAAGCCAAAAAAGTAGATCATAAAGTAGCCGAAGCATTGCTCACCACACTCAACAACGATCCCAATGTAAATGTGCGGCTTATCACGCTGGAAGCATTGGCGAACCTGGCAGTGGATCCTTTTGTACGGGAAGGATTGGTACAGTCTATCGTTCAGCAGGAATCGCCATTGGTGCAATCGGCGCTGGCCGATGTGATGGTGAAATTACAGGAAAAGCGTTCTGTGAAGCCATTGCAGAAGCTATTGCACAAAGAAGATACCAACGAAGCCATTAAAAACAAAATACAACAGAGCCTGCTCAAGCTCAGTTAAACGATTCAAACCCTATATATGAAAACAAAATGGACATCCTTTGTACAAGGAGCGCTACTCTTATGCCTGGTGCAGCCGGCTGCAGCACAGGACCTCAAAGAAAAAACGCATATCAGCAAGAGCTTCCCGGTTCAGCAAGGAAATACTCCGGCGGTGCTGGCGGTTTACAACGTCAACGGCTCTGTGAAAGTGGAAGGCTATGCAGGCAACCAGGTACAAATAGAAGCAGACCAGGTGATCAGCGCAGATGATAAAGAAACACTGGAAGAAGGAAAAAAAGAATTCAAACTGGGGTTCGAGCAAGTGGGTGATAGTGTTGTGGTATACATTACCAGTCCGTTCGACTCAAGGCCCGACCGCTGGCGGAATAATAACGGATACCATCGTATCGACTACCATTACAATGTCAACTTCACCATAAAAGTACCCATGCAGATGAACCTCGATGTGTCTACTGTTAACCAGGGAGAAGTTACAGTGAAAGATATTGCGGGAAATAAACTGAAAGTGCACAATGTCAATGGTGGCGTTCAGCTCATACATGTGAAAGGAACCACGGTGGCGGGAACAGTTAATGGCGATGTGGAAGTGGGGTACGCTTCGAATCCTATGGCAGCTTCTACCTATAATACGATCAACGGTAATATCAAAGTAAATTATCAGCCCGGTTTCTCAGGCGATCTGCAATTCAAAAGCATGCATGGTGATTTCTACACCGATTTCGATAATACAGTATTGCCGGCCAGTGTAAGCCGTAATGAAGAACATCGCGGAAACGGAACGGTGTATAAACTAAACAAACGCTCTTCCATCCGCATTGGTTCGGGAGGAGCACTATTCAAATTTGAAACATTAAACGGTAATGTTTATATTAAAAAGCAATCTTAAACAAACAGGTATGAAAAAGATGAAAGTAGCGGTATTGGGAATGATGCTGTTGGCTACCGGCACACATCTCTTTGCACAGTCCGATGCAAAAGAACAACTGACGGTACCATTGAGCAATCCCGGCAAACCCTATACATTAAAACTGAACCAGGTGAGCGGATCTATCAAAATCACAGGCTACACAGGCAAAGAAGTGATTATTGATGTGACGCCTGAATCGAAGAGCAGGAAAGAAAAGGAAGGAAGTGAGAAAGGGGCGGGAATGAAAAAGATACCCCTTGGCAATGGTTTTGAAGTGAAAGCAAAAGAAGATAACAACACTGTGCGTATTGAATCCGATAACCCTATGCGTACGCTGAATTATGAACTGAAGATCCCGCAGGATGTAACACTGAAATTGTCTACCGTAAACAATGGCAATATAGAAGTGAGCAACCTGAAAGGAGAAATGGAGATCAGTAATGTGAACGGGAGCATCAAAATGACCAACGTTTCGGGCAATGTGGTGGCCAATACGGTGAATGGCGCTGTGACGGTTACATTCAATTCAGTAGAAGGCAAGGCGCCGATGGCTTTCACAACACTCAATGGAAATGTAGATGTTACCTTCCCTGCCAGTACCAAGGCCAACTTCAAAGTGAAATCAGACCAAGGTGAAGTGTACAGCGATTTCGATATGGACATCGATAAAAGCCAACCCAAGCGAGACAAGAGCAGCCAGTCGGGCTTATACAAGATCAGTATGGACGAATGGGTATATGGAAAGATCAATGGCGGCGGACCGGAAGTGATGATGAAGAATATGAACGGCAATATCTACATCAGGAAAGCCAAATAACAGCCTCTCATGTTATATCTATCAGATCGGGCCCGGCATTTACCGGGCCCGACTTATTATATAAACCCGGACGGAAATTTTATAAAAGGATTGACATACCAATTGTAAAAAATAGTGATAGCTTTGTCTTGTGAAAAAGCTCATCGTAGCCATAGTATCTGTTTTCTACCTGGTTTCTGCTTCCGGAGCCACCGTGCAGTTGCATTACTGCATGGGCAAGCTGGTGGAAGCGGGTATCTGGCATCATTCGCAGTTGGACAAATGCTCTTCCTGCGGCATGAAGAAGAAGGCCGGTAAGAAAAACAACTGCTGCCGCGACGAGCAAAAGAAACTAACACAGGTCAACGACCAGAAGCTGGCAGAGCAAGCTTATACAGCATTGCAAGCCGCCAGCGTTGCATTGCCGGTACAATGGACTTTTCAACCTGCTGAACATTTGTTCAGCGCAGTGGTTGCTTACCCTGTTTCCCATGCCCCTCCCCGAGGCATTGTTCAGCCCATCTATTTGCTGAACAGCAATTTCAGAATTTGATTTCGTAATGGTTATTAGAGCCAGGCATTACTACATGCCCGGCTATAGGCATTTGCAGTCGTCATCCTGAGCGAGCGCAGCGAGTCGAAGGAGCTGCTGAACACTCGGTCAGATCCCTCGGCTGCGCTCGGGACGACGACGCAAAATGCGCTCGGGATGACGATCAAATCAATCAATACATTATTCCTTATTTATTAAAACGATAAACATGAAAAAGATCAAAGTACTGCTCGCAGCAGCGTTCAGCGTATTCGCTATGGCGGCATTCGCCCAGTCTAAAACAGAAACCTTTAAAGTGTATGGCAATTGCGAGATGTGCAAAAAGCGCATCGATAAAGCGGCGGCTGTAGATGGCGTTAGTAAGGCCAGCTGGAACAAAGACACCAAGATCATGTCGGTAACCTATGATGCTTCCAAAGTGAGCATGGATGCAATTCAGAAAAAGATTGCAGATGTTGGATACGATACAGAGAAGTTTACAGCGGACGATAAATCGTACAATCAACTGCCCGACTGTTGCCAGTACGATCGTAAGAAGACCAGTAAGAAGAGTAAGTAAAATTTTCTTCCGTCATCCCGAGCGCATTTTGCGTCGTCATCCCGAGCACCCTTGCGTCGTCATCCCGAGCGCAGTCGAGGGATCTGACCGAGTGTTCAGCAGCTCCTTCGACTCGCTGCGCTCGCTCAGGATGACGTGCTTCGACTCGCTGCGCTCGCTCAGGATGACGACCTAAGGATGAAGTTTCAAAAACTTTAAGCTAACGCTATGGTACATCGAATCATTGAATGGAGTTTGCGCAACCGCTTTATTGTGCTGTTGCTCTCGGCCGGTTTGTTTGTATGGGGCTATTTTTCCGTGAAGAAAAATCCCATCGATGCCATTCCCGACCTGTCTGAAAACCAGGTGATCGTTTTCACCGAATGGATGGGCCGGGCGCCGCAACTGATCGAAGACCAGGTTACCTATCCATTGGTAACCAACTTGCAGGGATTGCCACGCATCAAATATGTGCGCGCGAGTTCCATGTTCGGCATGAGTTTTATCTATGTGATCTTCGAAGACAATGCAGACATCTACTGGGCGCGTGAGCGGGTACTGGAAAGACTCAGCACCGTAAGCCGCTCCCTGCCGCAGGGCGTAACACCACAACTAGGCCCCGATGGAACAGGCGTGGGACATGTGCTCTGGTACACGCTTGATGCGCCTGGTATAGACCTGGGCGAGCAACGTGCGTTGCAGGACTGGTATGTAAAATTTGCGTTGCAGAATGTATCGGGCGTTAGCGAAATCGCTTCTTTCGGCGGCTTCCAAAAGCAATACCAGGTAACGGTTAACCCCGATAAGCTCCTCTATTACAAACTGCGCATTTCAGATGTGATCAATGCCGTTAAATCGAACAACAACGAGAGCGGGGGAAGAAAATTCGAGATGAGCGATATGGGTTATATCATTAAAGCAGATGGCTACCTGCGTTCCACCCAGGAAATAGAGAACCTGGCTATTGCTAATCAGAACGGTATACCGGTACGTGTATCTGACCTGGCCTCGGTTCAAATGACCGGTGAAAGCCGGCTGGGTATTTTCGATCAGAATGGAGAAGGAGAACGGGTAGGCGGTATTGTGGTGATGCGATACGGAGAGAATGCCGCGGCGGTGATCGATAAAGTGAAAGCGAAAATGAAAGAGGTTGCCAAAGGCCTGCCACCGGGTGTGAAGTTCGATATCATTTACGATCGCGGAGAACTGATCAAAGAATCGGTAGACAGTGTAAAACGAACATTGATCGAAGAGATGATCGTGGTATCGTTGGTGGTATTGGTGTTCCTGTTCCACTGGAGGAGTGCGCTCAGCATCATCATACAGATACCCATTACACTGGCCGCCAGTTTTATCCTGCTCAATGCTTTTGGTATCAGTTCCAATATCATGTCGCTCACCGGTATTGCACTCGCTATCGGCGTGATCGTGGATAACGGCATCATCATGAGTGAAAACGCTTATAAACACCTGGCAGAGAAATACGAAGCCTGGCAAAAACAATCATCTGCACAATCTTAATGTACTCCATCATGAAACAACGATTCAACCCATTCAGGAAAAAAGAAAGCTGGATCAGCGAAGAAGAAAGGATGGCTACCATTGAACAAAGCAGCAAGCAGGTAAGCCGGGGTGTTTTCTTTGCTACGGTTATCATCATCACTTCTTTTCTTCCTGTATTCATGCTCACAGGACAGGAAGGCAAACTATTCCATCCGCTGGCTTTCACCAAGACCTTCATCATGATCGTTGATGCATTATTGGTGATCACATTGGCGCCGGTGCTGATCTCTTTTTTCATGAAGGGCAGGTTCAGGCCGGAGCACAAGAACCCGGTGAACCGCTTGCTGGAAAAGATTTATACGCCCATCATTCGTTGGGTGTTGAAGTGGCGTAAAACCACTATTGCCATCAATATCATTGCATTGATTATTACCATTCCCCTGCTTAAAAGTCTTGGTTCTGAATTCATGCCACCGCTCGATGAACAAAGCATCCTGTTCATGCCGGTTACATTGCCCGATGTGAGCAACACGGAGATCAAACGCATTTTGCAGGTGCAGGACAAACTGATCAAATCGGTTCCGGAAGTAGGTAAAGTATTAGGTAAAGCAGGAAGGGCCAGTACTGCTACAGATAACTCTCCCATCAGCATGATAGAGACCATCATTGTGCTCAAACCAAAAACGGCATGGCGTAAAGGCATTACTAAAAAAGATATCATCCATGAATTGGATAACAAGTTGCAGATCCCTGGTGTGGTGAACGGGTGGACGCAACCCATCATCAACCGCATCAATATGTTGTCTACCGGTATCCGCACTGATGTGGGTATCAAAGTATTCGGACAAAAACTGGATACGATCTCTTCGGTAAGTGAACGGGTAAAAAAAGTATTGGAAGGAACGCCGGGTATCCAGGACCTGTATGTGGAGCCCATTACAGGAGGCAAGTACCTCAACATACATATAAACCGCGAAGCGTTGAGCCGGTACGGACTGAATGTAGATGATGTGAACCAAACGGTGGAATCGGCCATTGGCGGAGCGCCTGTTGCACAGACCATTGAGGGGAGAAAGCGATTCAACATCAGCGTAAGACTGGCGCAGGATTACCGCAACAGTCTCGAACGCATCAGGCGCATACCGTTGATGAGTCCATCGTCCGGCACTGTAGCATTAGGTGAAGTAGCGGATGTGGCATTGGAGGAAGGGCCGCCCATGATCAGTTCGGAAAATGCGTTGCTCCGGGGCGCGGTGCTGTTCAATGTACGCGAGCGAGACCTGGGCAGCACCGTACAGGAAGCCATCCAAAAGATCAATGCATCAAAAGACATTTTGCCCGAAGGGTATTTCCTGGAATGGAGCGGACAGTACGAGAACCTGATCCGGGGCCAGCGAACATTGTTATGGATCGCCCCGATTGTACTGGTGGTGATTTTTCTTTCACTCTATTTTGCTTTTCATTCTATCCGCGAAGCATTCCTCAGCCTGATTACAGTTCCTTTTGCACTGATAGGTGGCGCTTATGCCATATACCTCTACCAGGTTCATCTCTCCGTTGCTGTTGCAGTAGGGTTCATCGCGTTGTTTGGCATTGCAGTGGAAACAGGAATTGTGATGGTCATCTACCTGAACGATGCCATGAACCAGTTAATCAAAGCTAAAGGTAACAGCAGTGAATCTATTACGCGGGCCGATCTGACAGCGTATGTGATCATAGGCGCCGCCAAACGTCTCCGGCCCAAACTCATGACGGTTTGTGTATCGCTGTTCGGACTGGTGCCGGTAATATGGGCTACAGGCGTGGGCACAGATGTAATGAAACCCATTGTGCTGCCCATGATCGGCGGCGTACTCACTTCATCAACACATATATTGCTGGTAACACCCCTGATCTTTTTACTCACCAAAGAATATGAATTGCGCAAATACGGTAAACTCGAAGTATATGCAACGAATCACTAAATACATATTAGCCGTTGCTACGGCATTCCCCTTGTTCTCCCACGCACAGCAGGCGCCGGTATTAACACTCGACAGCATCCTGCAACGCATCGACAAGCAGAATGTACGGCTACAATCTTATGCGTTGAAAGCGCAAGCATATCAATCAAGTGCAGAAGCAGCAACAGCCTGGACGGCGCCGATGGTAGGTGCTGGTACTTTCATGACGCCTTATCCGTTGCAGTCTGTGATGGAGCCCCGGGATAAAGGGCAACTGATGTTGCGTGTAGAACAGGATATACCCAATGCCGCTAAACTGAAAGCAAAAAAAGAATACATCGCTTCGCAAGGTGCTATTGCCAGTGCCGGGAGAGATATTACGCTGAACGATTTCAGGGCCAGGGCCAAAAGCCTGTACTATACCTGGTTGGTGAATACAGAAAAGATCAAAGTAGCGGGAGAAACAGAACGGTTGATACTGGTGATGAAAAAGATGGAAGAAGTACGGTACCCGTATAACCAATCACAACTCAGCAGCATCTTCAAAGCCGATGCAAGGATAGAAGAGAACCGGAATATGATAAAAATGTATGAAAGTGAAATTGCGAAGAGCAGGGCCTGGCTCAACGGCTTGATGAACCAGACCGGGGATTATATGTTCAGTATTGATACAACAGCTATTCCTGAATACAAAGAACAGTTGCATGATACCGCTTTGCTTGCAGGTAAACGAAAAGACATTGTACAGATAGATGCTGCTATCAATAGCCTGAAATTGAATATCCGGAGCATGGAACTGGAAAAGAGGCCCAATTTCAAAATACAGTTCGATCATATGTCGCCTTTGGCGGGTATGATGCCGCAGGCTTTCAGTGTCATGGGAATGGTATCCATTCCCATTGTGCCATGGAGCAGTAAAATGTATAAACAGGAAACCAGGGCCGTACAATACAATGTGGCGTCCATGCAAAAGGAAAGAGAGGCGATGCTAAACGAAACACATAGCATGTTGATTGGTATGCAATACGAGATCATTGCAACGCAGCAACGTATCAGCAATTTTGAAAACAGGATCATTCCTGCTTTGCAAAAAGTGTTCGATGCCGATTTCCAGTCTTACGAAGAAAATAAGCAAACTGTTACTACTGTATTGAGCGATTGGGAATCGTTGATTATGATGCGGATGAATGTATTGGATGAAAAATTGAAATTGTATCAAATGATCGTCAGCCATGAAAAAGAAGAATATCAATAAATACCGGATACCAGGTTGGATGCTGCTGCTGGCATTTGCCTGCAAACAACCGGCTGATATCAAGGGCCACGAACACCATGCGCATACAGCCATGCGTTCCGTTGTTGCAGATACCGGTATCTCGCATTTGATCAGGCCTGTAAATGAAGAAGTACTTTCCAAAGTGCAGGTGCTCACACCTGCTAAAACCACTAAAGCAATTACAGTAAAAGTACAGGGCGTGGTAGGCTATGATACCAGGGAGAATACCAGCCTTTCGGCAAGGGTGGGGGGAAGGATTGAAAAATTATATGTCAAATACAATTACCAGCCTGTACAAAAAGGACAACTGGTATTAACCATTTATTCGCCCGACCTGGTAGCGGCGCAGAGAGAATTGATTTTGCTGGTAAGAACAAATGGAGAAGATCAGCTCGTTCAGTCCGCCAGGCAACGACTGCGATTACTGGGCATAACAGAAGCGCAGATAGAAACCATTGCCCGTTCAGGCAATCCTGTTTACAGCATACCGGTATATGCAAATGCCAGCGGATACATACTGGAGCAATCCGCACCTGCCAATTCAGCTATTGCTACCCGTGAAGGGCAGTACGTTACAACGGGACAAACACTGTTTACCATTTATACCAACCAGGCGCTGGTAGCAGATTTTTCTTTTAGCCCTGCACAGGCGGCGTCTATTGCAAAAGGAAAGGAGTTGTCGTATTACCCGAGCAGCAATCCCAATCTCAGTTATACTGGAAAGATCGGTCTGGTGCGGCCTGTATTGGGATCGGGACAAAACTTCACACAAGCAAGGGTATACCAGGTGCCAAGGAATCTTAAGCCCGGTCAGCAGCTTACCGCTGAAATGACCATCGTCACCGGATCGCATTACTGGCTGCCACAGGAAGCAGTGTTGGATATGGGGAATCATCAAATGGTATTGTTCAAAAAAGAAGGACCGGTATTTACGCCTGTATACATTCAAACGGGTATAAAGGCAGATAGACAAATAGAAGTGCTGGATGAGATCGGCAACTGGCAGGTTGCTGCCAATGCTTATTATTTGGTAGACAGTGAAGGCTTCATACCTCAAACACAAAAACAAACCCCATGAAAAAATTTGTTCTCTTATTCATAGTGTTGTTCCCACTTTTTGTTTTTGAATCCTGCAAGGGGAAAAAAGAACAGCCCGTTACTACAGCCGTTCAGCAGCTTACCTATACCTGCTCCATGCATCCGCAGATTGTGCAACATCATCCGGGTACCTGTCCCATTTGCGGAATGGACCTGGTGCCCTTCGATAAGGACAACCAGACCCCCTCGCTCACACTTAATAAAACGCAGCAAACCCTGGCCAATATACGGGTAGCCGAAATTGGATCCGCTACTTTCAGCGACGCTGTAAGACTGAACGGCCGGCTGGTAGTAGATCCACAACAAACAACTGTCATCAGCAGCCGGGTGGCCGGGAGAATAGAAAAATTATTCGTGAAAGAAACCGGTGTTCATGTTACAAAAGGACAACCGCTTTATGAGATCTATTCAGAACAATTGCTCACACTGCAACAGGAATTGCTGGTAGCGGGTGCACAGGCAGCTGCTTTTCCCAATAACAACCGGTTAGTAAAAATGGCGGAAGGAGCCAGACAAAAGCTGTTGTTGTATGGCCAGTCGGCCAACGATATAGATAAGCTGTTGCAATCCAAACAAACACATCCATATATCCTTTATACTGCCCCGGCATCGGGTGCCGTATCAACACTGGATATTACACAAGGACAATATGTTGCCGAAGGCGGCATGATCATGCAACTGGAAAACTATGAGCAGTTATGGGTGGAAGCAGACCTGTACCCCAATGAAGCGTCACTCATCAAACCGGGCGAAAATGTACAGGTAATCATACCGGGCTTTGAGCAGGAGCCACAACAAGTGAAAATTAATTTTACACAACCGGCTTTACCGGCCGGAACACAGTTATTGCAGGTGCGTGGCGCCATTGAAAATAAAGGTGGAAGATGGCAGCCTGGGATGCAGGCCCTCGTCATCGCGCAGCGAAGCAGCGGGAAGAAAGACATGGTATTGCCAGTTGATGCTGTGATACGCAACGGACAAACCAATCATGTATGGGTAGCAGTGAGCGATGAGCAATTCGAACCGCGGGAAGTAACCCTGGGTGCAGAAAATGCCGACAGGGTTGAGATCACAGACGGACTCAAACCAGGCGATAAAGTAGTGGTCAGCGGAGCCTACCTGTTGCACAGTGAATTCATATTGAAGAAAGGATCCAGCCCGGAAATGCATCATCATTAAAATGAACAGTTCTTATTTCTCTTTTCGGATTTCTTTTATATCAGCCAAATCCTGGGCTCTTCCAGAGGCCATTTTGTTTCGAATAAAATCTTGTAACCCTATATAATGAATACTTAAATCATCTTCAAGAAGGATGACTTGCATATTCTTCTTTGCCTCTTCGAAACTTAAGCCGTCAATTTCATTAAGAATATCAATACGTAATGGAGGATATCCGATGAAATGCTAATGCATATCATCCCACTACCATATAGTCAACATGGTGTTGGTTCAATAGTCTAATAAAGTCTTCGAAGTCTTTTTCAAGTATCATGAATGCATTTTACGCCGACTAGCAAAAGTGCGGTCCATCGTCTGACCAGGCTTTAAAGTCTGCTTGATCAGCATCGTAACAGCAGCGACCCTTTCTTGCGGGCTGCGAGACAACCAGTATTGCAGATCTTCTTCTTTTTCTTCAAAACCTTTTACTGGTCTTTTATGTGCTACAGCTGCAATTTTTCGCATGTCTAAAGGTAATAAATTTCCCCGGGTTTTATATGATAAATCGTGCTAATTTCTTGACTTTGTTAACAGGTTCGCATGCGGATGTTGACACCCGGTTATGATCTCCGGATTACGAGAGACAGTGTAGTGGCTTACCTGCCTTATTTTGGAAGGGCTTACTCGGCACCGCTTAATTTAATGGGAGGAGGTGTTCAGTTCACGTCTATAAAATTTGATTACAAAGTAGAAGAACGCAAAAAGGGTGGTTGGAACATCATCATCAAACCCAACGATGTAGACGATAATCAGCAATTGAACCTCACGGTTTTCTCAAATGGCAGCGCTTCGGTACAGGTCACCAGCAATAACCGGCAAGCCATCCAGTTCAACGGATACATATCAATGGCACAATAAAAAAATCCGTTAACGTTTGGTAATAATCTTTGTGCCATCCTTCAGTTCTTCACTGGCTTTTGCAACCAGGGTATCACCAGCTTTGATATCACCAAAAAGTTCCTGCTTATCACCCATGTTGAAGCCGGCCCTTACATCTACCCAGTGAACAGTATTACCTGTTACTTTGATCACAAATTTTCTTTCCTGTGTAGTAACAATCGCAGATACAGGTGCTTTCAATGACCGGCCGCTTCTTACGAATTGAAGTTTCACATCTGCGTAACCACCTGCTTTGAGTTCTCCTGTGGTGTTGGGAATTTCAAATTCCCACAATTCGCTGCGTGTATCACTGCTGATGCTACCCGATTTGCGCATGAGTGCGGCTTTGAATTTTTTATCGGGTAAAGAACGGGTGGTCAATTCCCCGGTATTGTTGAATAATCCAGCGTTGGTATACACTTCGGGAACGGCTACCTGCAATCTTAATTTGCCATTGTTTTCCAACTCAAATAGGGGTTTGTCGGCAGGGTTTCCTACGAAAGAACCTACTACTACATTCCTTTTGGTGATAGTGCCGTTATAAGGAGCAATGATGGCCAGGTAATTGCCCACCTGCCGGTAAGACTTTGCCGCCAACACTGCTGCATTGTATTCAGAACTGTCGGCCATCATTTGGTTTTTGATCCTCTCCAGTTCCAGAGGAGCTATTACACCATCTGATTTGGAAGCAAGTGCAATGCGATCGAAATAATCTTTGCTGGCATGATAACGGGCCATCGCCGCTTTTACTTTTTCATTCAGTTCAAGCACACGGGTGTTTATTTCCGGTGCATCGATCAATGCCAGCACCTGTCCTTTATTTACTTTGGAACCAATGTCTACAGAAAGCTGGCGTACATATCCTTGTATTTTAGATCTTACCTGCGCGTTCTCATAAGGTAATAATTCGCCGGGCAGCGAAATGGCTTTTTTTGCAGAATCCAAGGAGAGTACCAACACTTTTACCGTATCGGTTTTGGCATCTTCTTTAGGTATGCCGGCTGCTTCCTGCGGTTGGTTACAAGCCGCCGCAGCGCTCAACAAAACAGCGGGAATAAGGTATTTCATTCCTATCGTATGTTTATTTACTCTTGTCATAATGAATGGAATTTTCATCGGTGGGATCAAGTGATACAGGAACCGGTTTTTTACGGCCGGTCAATCGGTCGTATACAATGGGTACCAACCAAAGACTGGTGAAAACGCTGAACAATAATCCTCCTACTACTGCAATACCCAATGGAGCCGTTTGTTTACCGGTATCGCCCAGTCCCAGCGACATGGGCAGCATACCGGCAATCATTGCAATGCTGGTCATGATAATCGGACGGAAGCGGTTGAATGCAGCCTGTGCCCCCACGCTCATATTATGATCGGGCAGTTGACGCAGTTGCTCTGCTTTCGATACCAGCAGGATGGCATTCGATACGGCTACACCTATTGCCATGATGGCTCCCATGAACGACTGGATGTTCACCGTATTACCTGTGAGCCATAACAGTAATAATGAACCGGCCAGTACGCCGGGAAGAACAGACAGCACCACCAATGCTGTTTTGAAAGACTGGAAATAAGCGGTCAGCATCAGGCAAATCACCACAACTGCCAACAACAAACCGGTAGATAATTCAGTGTTGATCTGCGTTAATATGTCGGACTGCCCGCGGAGATACACTTTTACACCCTGTGGTAACGCTCCCAACTTTTTGATAGCGCCATTTACTTCTTTGATGGTATTGCCCAGGTCTTCCTTGTAGATATTTGCTGTGAGTGTGATGAAACGTTGCTGGTTGATGCGATCATATTCGCCAATGGAGTTTCCTTTTTTCCAATCGGCGATATCCCTCAGGTAAATATTGCGATCGCCTGCTTTTCCTACGGGTATCTGTTCTACTTGTTCCGGACTGTTCATGGCCAGCTGCGGATATTCTACCTGTACCTGGTAAGAGTTGCCGGATGATTTATCGAGCCAGTACACGGGTTGTACCAGGCGACTGGATGATGAACCTTCGGTCACCGATCTGCCGGCCTGCTCCAGGTTCAAGCCCATCTGGCCCAGCCTGAGCCTGTCATAATTAATTTGTATGGTTGGATAATCGAGCGGCTGTGATACCTGTACATCGCGCAGGTAAGGAACAGTATGCAGCGATTGTTTGAGTTTGTTGGCAATATCCCTGCTCTGTTGTATGTTTTTTCCCTGCACCACTATTTCAACCGGGTTATTGGCGCCCATACTCATCACCTGGTCTACCAGGTCGGCCGGTTCGAAAGAAAGCAATATGCCGGAATCGGTTTTGGTAACGGCAGCGCGCAATTGTTCTTTCAGTGTTTCAATGCTGATGTTTGCATGCTGAGCAAGGTTTACTTTGATAACAGATTCATGCGGACCGCTTGTATACAGGAAGATGGGATTGATGGCGTACGACTGTCCCTGCAATCCTACAAAAGCCGATGTGATGGATACGTTTTGCTTACCAGCCAGGCTATCGATGATGTTCAATACTTTTTTAGTAGCATCTTCTGTTCGTTCAATTCTTGTACCATCGGGCATCCTTAACCTTACCTGCATTTGTCCGGCATCTATTTTAGGGAATATCTCCGTTCCTGCATCCCTGTAACCAATAAATGCCAGTAACAATAAAACAATGATCACAACAGGAACGACAACCGCACTTGTTGTTTGAATACCCGATACAAGGCGTTGTTTTAATTTTTCAAACAAACCTTCACTTGCCGCTGCATGACCGGCTTTCATGATCCAGTTAGATAATACCGGTACCAGTGTTTGTGATAAGAGAAATGAAGCGATCATGGCAAAAGCCACTGCCATGGAAAGCGGCATAAACATTGACCTGGGCACGCCCGACATGAACAGTGCGGGTACAAACACGGCCAGTATACTGAGCAATATCAACAATTTGGGTATGGCTATCTCTCCGCAGGCATCCCATATGGCCCGCGACCTCGACTTGCCCATCTCCACATGGTGGTGAATGTTTTCAATCGTTACCGTGGATTCATCTACCAGGATACCTACTGCCAGGGCGAGACCGCCCAGGGTCATGATATTGATGGTTTGTCCGGTGAGGTAAAGGCATACCACCGATGTAAGCAGTGCCAGTGGAATGTTGATGATGACAATAAAAGCGCTGCGTAAATCTTTCAGGAACAGCCACACCATCAGTCCCGTAAGCAAAGCGCCCAGTAATCCTTCAAACAAAAGGCTTCGCAATGAGTTGACCACATAGCCCGATTGGTCGAATTCGTACAACACTTTAATATCGCCTGGTATCGCGGCCTGCATATCGGGCATGGCTTTCTTGATAGATTGTACCACATCCCAGGTAGAGGCATCGGCTCTTTTGGTAACCGGTATGTACACGGAACGTTTGCCATTGATCAGCGCATATCCTGCGGTAATATCTGCGCCGTTGTCAACACTGGCCAGGTCCCGCACCAATATAGGGGTGCCATTGACATCCCTGACAGTTACATTTTCGAGTTCTTTGAAATTATCCGCTACACTGTTTGAAGCAGTGATGATGGCTTTATCGGCTACGCGGATGTTGCCGGCGGGGAGGATGGGGTTGTTTTTTGCAATGGCAGTAACCAGTTCATCTGCCGTGATATTATAACTCCTTAACCTGTCGGGGTCGGCTTTTACTACAATGGTTCGCTGGTTACCACCAAAGGGCGGAGGAGCAGATACCCCGGAAAGGGAAGCAAACATCGGCCGCACTTTAAACAGCGCCAGGTCCTGTATCTCATTCAGTGAACGGGTGCTGCTGCTGAACACGAGCTGACCAACCGGTACCGACCCGGCATCATACCGCATGATAAACGGAGGCAATGTACCCGGCGGCATGAATGAGCGGGCACGCGTGGCATAAGAAACCACTTCAGCCATCGCCGCTGCCATATTGGTGCCTTCGTGGAACTGTAATTTGATCAGTGATAAACCCTGGATCGATTTACTCTCTACCGCTTTGATGCCGGTGATATAAAGAAAGTGGTATTCATAATAAGAAGTGATGAAACCTTCCATCTGCTGGGGCGATAACCCGCCATAAGTTTGCGCCACATAAATAGTAGGCGCATTAACAGCCGGGAAAATATCGATAGCCGATTTTCGAATAGCCAGAATGGAAAACAACATCATGCCGAATACCAGCACAATGATGGTAACAGGCTTACGAAGTGCAAATTGTATGAGACGAAGCATGGTATTACCTGGTTTCATTTAAAAAAATAGACAGATCTCCTTTTACCGCAGCCTGTAGTAATAAGGCTTTCCAGGCATCCCAATAAGCCTGCTTAACGTCCAGCTCTGCTTTTAACAGGTTATACTGCGCTTGTACCAGGTCGGCAAAATTCACCAGCCCGGTATTGTACCGCACCTGCATGGCATTGAAAGCATACAGGCTCGATTTGTGCTGCTGTATTGTTTCGGCAGCTACGGCCAGGCTGTTCTGAAAAGTAGTATTGGCAATGTGCTGGCGGGTAGAGAGCGCCGATTTATTTTCCATCAATCTTTCTTCGGCGGCTTTGGTAAGTAAGTTTTGTTGTTGCAATTGCCGCTTCACTTCACCATACTTCATAATGGGGAAAGCCAGTTGTAGCCCGGCGCCATAATTATACCGGCTAAGGCCCAGTCCGTCCCAGGTTTTAACGGAACCATCTGCCAGGAAGCCCGACCCCCGTGCAAAAGCAGTGCCCCACACATTCAGTTTGGGCAGGTACGATTTTTTCAGCACCGCTTCTTTTGAATTGTTCAGCAATACCTGGCTCTGTGCATATTGAATGAGCGGGTGATTGGAAAAAGCGGAATCGGTTCCCGAAAAGGATGGGGGGAGCCGATCCAGGAAGCCGATATCTGCCGGTACCGGCAACGTGTCTGTTACGATAAGTTGCGCCAGTAACCATTGTTGTGTCTCTAATTGTTTTTGCGCATTTAGCCGGTCAACTTTCGCTTTGGAAAGTTCCGATAAGAAAAGCGCGGTATCCACGTCCGGCTTGATGCCGGTATGCGCCAATACCCGGCTTTGCTGCAGGCTGGCCTGCACCCTTTCAATGTTGTGCAGGTGTATAGCTACCATGTCCTCCGCCAGCAATACATCGAGGTATTTGCTGATGACATTGATGGTGTGGTTGAATAAGTTCTGCTTGTAATTGGCTTCCTGGCTGCGTGCTTCAGCCGCGGAAAGATTGATTTTGGCATTGCGTTCTCCAAATGTAGATGCCTGCCAGTTCAATAAAACGCTGGCGGCGCTGCTCGCAGCGGGACTATAATTATTGTTTGCAGAAGGCGGACCTGTCATGGGCACTAGACCATTCGGATAAAATACGCCGATGAGGTTATTGGCTGTAGCAAAGCCGGCCTGGTAGGTAGCATCGATAGAAGGTAACCTGCTGTATTTGGCAACGGCTACATTTTGGCTGGCGGCTTCTGTTTCATACCGACCTGCCGCTAAGAGGTGGTATCTGCTCTCCGCCATCTGCACGGCGTCTTTCAGGTGTAAAAGGGTGTCGGCAGTTTTTTGTGCTGCAACACCAGAGCAGATCAACGAAGTGAAAACAGGCACTAATCCATATATCATGCGGTATCTCTTATTCATTGAACCGGGTGATTTAAACGAAACGTAAAGCTATTGCAGGATTTTGGAGAAATTTAGATGCCAGATTTACCGAAAAGTTACTTTTATCATATGCCATCCATCCAGGTATTGATAGCTGATTTGATATTGATACAACAACACAATTTGTTTCACCAGCGACAGTCCCAGTCCTGTTGTTTTGGTTTGATAAGAACCTTTTTTAAATCGCTCAAACAGTTCCATCGGATCAATATCCGGTTTGGGCCCTGTGTTTTGTATGAGGAGATAGGATGAGGAAAGGGTAACATTCATTTCTCCATTCTCCTTATTGTGTATGATGGCATTGTTGACAAGATTGGAGAGGAGTATTTCTATCAATGATCTGTTTGCCTGTAATACAACATGGTCTTCAATGTTGCAGGTGAGCGCCGGGAAATATTCATAATGCTCCTGGAAGCTATTCAGTAAATGACGGAGCATTTGCGAAACATCTACTGGGCCGGCATCGGGAAACTGGTTGTTCTCGATCTTGGACAATAAAAGCAGGTTGCGGTTCATCTGGCTCAGGTGGTCATTGGCTTCTGTAATATCCTGCAGCATAGATGCGCTCTTTTCCGTAAGGCCGGGTTGGTTGATGAGCAATTCCAGTTTTGAACGTATGATGGCCAGCGGCGTTTGCATTTCATGCGAAGCATTTTCTACAAACTGTTTCTGATTGAAATAAGCCGTATTGGCATTATTGACGAAACTGGTCATGCTTCCATTCAATTCGTCGAACTCGGTTGTACCCGTATGAGTGGCCAATGCAAGCGGCTGGTTGCGGGCGATATCATAATTGTTTGCTGCATGCAGGGTAGAAAAAAATGGCTTCCACAACAACTTTGAACTTTTCCGGTTCAGTATTACGATGGCAACCAGCAGCAGCAATAAAATAAATGCCTCCGTAATGAATACCTTGATGATGAGGTGGGATATTTCTGTTGATGAAACATAAGTGGTAAGGTTATAAGAAGTATTGTTCCACTGCATGCGACCGGTGAGGATCTCAAAAGGAAGAGACTTCTTTTCATCGGCGTAATAAACGAGAGTATCCCTGGATGCATTCAATGCAACAGGCTGCGTTGCTTCAACGATATCGTATTCTCCGATGATATGCTTTTCAATATTGCCCTTGTTGGCTACAAAAGTTTTCCAGACATTTTCTTGTTTAAGCAGCAGTTGCTTTTCCTGCATGTGATGAGCCTGCATGCGTAACATCACATAAAATAAAAAAGAGCAGAACAGCAACACGACGGGCAGCCATGTGAGCAGGTAGCGGGTATTTCTTTGCAGCAACGGTTTGCTCATAACGATAATTTATAGCCTAGTCCGTATACGGTTTGTATCAGGTCATCGCATCCTTTTTCCTTCAGTTTTCTTTTGAGGTTTTTTATCTGCGAATAAACAAAATCGAAAGAAGGCATATTGTCCGACTGGTCTCCGTAAATATGCTCTGCGATGGCCTGCCTGCTTACTACGCGGTTAGGGTTATTCATCAGGTAAGCCAGCAGATCGAACTCACTTTTGGTAAGCGATAATTTTTGCTGGCCGCAACTGGCGGTACGTGAAAAAAGTTCTATTTGCAGGTTGCCCAGCTCCAGTGTATCAGTACCATGCACATATTTGCGGCGCAACAGCGCTTTTACCCTCGCGTTGAGTTCCGAGAGGTGAAAGGGTTTGGTAATATAGTCATCGGCCCCGTAGTCGAGCCCTGTGATCTTATCCTGCAAGGAATCCCGCGCAGAAATGATGATCACGGCATCGTCTTTTTTTTGCTTGCGCAGGTGTTGCAGCAAGCGGAGGCCATTGCCATCCGGCAGGTTGATGTCGAGAATAATGCAGTCGTAACTGAAATCTTCTATTTTATTAAGTGCGTCGGCATGGGTGGCAGACCCTTCGCAAAGGAATTCTTCCTGCGTAAAATATTCCAGAATACTTTGCAGCAGTGTGTGTTCATCCTCTACCACCAATAACTTCATCTGCCAATTTTAACACTAAAGTACTGTCAAAATTTGGAGAAATTTAGAGACCAGGTTCCTAACCTCTGCCTGCTATTTTCGGTTTACTACTGCTGCAGGTCTTACGCCTGAGCCGGTTTGTTTTGTCAGGTCATCACCCAGTTCTTTCCTGTATTGATCTGCAAGGGCACTCAACTGTGCTACAATGTCTTTGTGTTTTTCCTGTACGTCCAGTGTTTCTCCCGGATCTGTTCTCAGATCGTACAATGCCAGTTGCACCGAATCTTTGGCGTATTTGCCGGGCCAGCCATCGTTGCCAATAGCAGATAATTTTTTGTAGGTCTGTGATATGCAAGGGAAAGTGAGTTTCCATTGACCTTTCCGGATGGCTTTAAGACTGTTGTTGTCGTAATAATAAACAAACTCATCGCGTGGATTGGCTCCCTGCTGTTGAAAGAGCAGAGATTTAATATCTACTCCGTCGATCTTTTTAGCAGGCTTAGCGGCTCCGCAAATATTCACCACAGTGGGCAATATGTCCATGGCAGCTACCATATTATTACAGATGGCGCCTGCTGCAATTTTGCCAGGCCAGCGAATGATGCAGGGCACTTTCAAACCGCCATCCCAGGCTGTTCCCTTGCCTTCGCGCAGCGCGCCTGAATTGCCGGCATGGTTACCGAAAGTGAGCCAGGGTCCATTATCGCTGGTAAAAATAACCAGTGTGTTTTTGGTGAGGCCTTGCTCTTCCAATGTTTTCATAACGGTTCCAATAGACCAGTCTACTTCTTCCATTACATCTCCAAACAGACCGGCACCGCTTTTGCCCCTGAACTTGGCAGAGGCAGCAATAGGTACATGTACCATGGCATGTGCCAGGTATAAAAAGAAGGGGCGTTGTTTGTTTTGTTTGATGAACTGTACAGCCCGTTCTGTATAGAGAGTAGTTAATAAAGACTGGTCTTCCAGTGTATTGATTACTCTTATTTTTTTATTGCCTTCGTATAAGGGCAGGGGCGGGTATTTAGATTTCCAGTCTGTGGTGTCTGTAATGGGTTTGCCATCATAGTTGATCGGCCACATATCATTCGAATAAGGCAATCCGAGAAATTCGTCAAAACCCTGCTGTAATGGGAGGAATGGTTCTTTATCTCCTAAATGCCATTTTCCTATTATTCCTGTTCTGTATCCTTTGGCTTTCACCAATTCTGCAATGGTCTCTTCGGAGGGGTTCAGCGCTTTGGTACTCCATGGATTCAATGCCCCTGAAATACCTAAGCGATTGGGATAACAGCCAGTCAGCAAGCCTGCCCTTGAAGCGCTGCACACCGCCTGGGCTGCATAATAATTAGTGAAACGCATGCCCTGCGCAGCAAATTGGTTGATATGGGGCGTGTGATAAGGAAAACCTCCATAACATTCCAGGTCGCCATAGCCCATATCATCCATCAAAATGATGATGATGTTAGGAGGTGTATCCCCTTTGCCGGCGCCTGGCAATGGCTGGTGGTAACTGCTGCACAAGAAAAGCAAAGGCAGCAGGAAAAACAAGCTGTTTTTCGATTGAAAAATGACAAGTCGTTTCATGAGATATGCTATTGATGATAATAATGCTAAAAATTCCATTCATCTATTGTGGAATGCGTGTGTGCATGCTTTGCCAACCCGCTGATCTTTTTTGCCATATCCGGATGTTGTGCTGCTATGTCATGCGTTTCATGTGCATCGGCGGCAAGATCGTACAGTTCCCAGCGGGCGTTTTTATCTTCTTTTACGCGATACTTCACTGCTTTCCAGTTACCCATCCGGATGGCCTGCCGGCCTCCGTTCTCATGGAATTCCCAGTAGAGGTATTCATGCTGTTGCTGCCGGCCTTTGTTCAGCAGTGTTGGCAAAATCGAAATACCATCTATCTTATCTGTTACCGGCACGCCTGCCAGGGCCGCGAATGTTGGGAAGAAATCCCAGAAAGCGCCTACGAAGCCAGATGTCTCTCCTGCTTTGATCATCCCCGGCCATCTTGCGATCATAGGTTCCCGCATGCCTCCTTCATACAGATCTCTTTTGATGCCCCTGAACCCACCGCTACTGTTGAAGAAAGTGGGGTCGTTGCCGCCTTCTGCATGCGGACCGTTATCGCTGCTGAAGATCACCAGCGTGTTCTCGTCAATGTGTAAGGCTTTCAGCTTCGCCATCACTTCACCCACATAGTTGTCGAGCTTCGCTACCATTGCCGCATAAGCTGCATGCGGGTATGCCTGGGGCTGGTAGCCAATTCCATTCCATGCTTTGATGGCTACAGGCTGCTCGTTGAATTTGTGCTTATACCATTCAAACAAACTGTCGCCTGCGGGCAGTTGAAGGGCTGCATGTGGCAATGTATAAGAAAGATAGAGAAAGAAAGGGCGGGACTTGTTGTCGTCTATAAAAGAAAGGGTTTTTTGTTGTATGAGGTCACCAGCATAGGCAGGCTGCTTGCCGGGGGTATTGGGCAGATCGATTTTTGTATCGTTATCCCATAAATGACCCGGAAAATAATTGTGCGCCTGCGCCTGGCAATTGTATCCGAAGAAACGATCAAAACCCTGTTTCACTGGATCGCCTTCAGAGCCAACATAACCCAATCCCCATTTGCCGAAATCACCGGTGGTATAGCCGGCTTTTTTAAACATTTCGGCCATGGTATAAGTACTGTCGGGAATAGGCCACTGGCCTTCAGGCTTCACTTCACGGTTGCCGCGTATCGGTGTATGACCTGTATGCAGGCCGGTCATTAATGAAGCGCGCGAAGGAGCGCATACCGATGTGCCCGAATAGAACTGCGTAAACCGCATGCCGGAAGCGGCAAGCTGGTCGATATGAGGTGTTGCGATCAATGGTTGCCCGTAACAACCCAGGTCGCCATAGCCGAGGTCATCTGCCAAAATGAAGATCACATTGGGACGATTGGCTGTTTTTTGAGCGACAGTCTTATCTAAATGGAGTGATAAGATGAAGATAATAGCAAGAGATCGCAATAAGGATTGTTTCACTGGATGCAATTGGTTGAAGGCGGTTTAGATGATGGGCGTCAAATGCGCTAAAACTACTTAAAAATCAAACAAATACTTCAGTATGGATTTGCTGTAATTATCTACACTTTATATGTAATTAGATATAAAAGTTGGTTTTATTTATTTTTATATGTAATTGAATATAATTATTGCTATTTTTACACTATTATATCTTTAAGCATATAAATACAAAAATGGAGCGACTAGCTGAATTTGTCAAACGCAGGCGTAAGCAGACGGGGATGAGCCAGCAGGAGTTCGCCGAACGCTCGGGCGTAGCCCTTACTGTTGTGCGCAAAATCGAGCAGGGGAAAGAGACCCTCCAGTTAGAAAAAGTGAACCAGGTACTTAAAATGTTTGGGCATGAACTGGCCCCGGTCAGCAGCCGTGAGCTCGGTAACCTGCCTGAAAAAAATGAAAACCCAGCGACATGAGAAAAGCGGCCGTACTATATGGTACCATCATGGCTGGAACGCTCACAGAGACGGATGAGGGAGAATATATCTTTCGCTATGACCGGGCTTACCTGGCATTAACGGCGGCGGCACCCATCACGCTTACCATGCCACTTCAAGCGGAGCCCTATGTTTCTAACCGCCTGTTCGCTTTTTTTGAAGGCCTGATACCAGAAGGCTGGTTGCTGGATATTGCAAGCAAAAACTGGAAGCTCAATCCCAATGACCGCATGGGTCTCTTGCTGGCCTGTTGCAGGAATTGCATAGGCGCTGTCAGTATTCAACCGATCGAACTCAACAATGAATAAGCGTTGTCTATATTGTTATGAGGAACTACCGCCGGAAGCGGAGGGTGATTTTCATGCCCATTGCAGTAGCAATTTTTTCGGAACAAAGGATGCGCCGCAGTTCGACTATACACTGGATGATATGTCTTCGCTGGCACAACAGGTAGTAGCAAGAAGCATTGCCGTACCAGGTGTTCAACCTAAACTTTCGCTGACCCTTGTACGGCAGTCCCTTGCCGAAGGCGGATATAATCGGTTGACGGTTGTAGGTGCATTGGGCGGTAATTATATTTTCAAACCTCCATCCGAGCATTATCCCGAAATGCCACAAAACGAACACCTAACAATGCGCATCGCAGCGGCTTTTGATATCCGGGTGGTGCCTTCAAGCCTGATACGGTTAAAAACAGGAGAATTGTCATACATCACCCGGCGGATCGATCGTACGGAAAAAGGTAAAAAGATCCACATGCTAGATATGTTCCAACTCCTGGAAGCTGTAGACAAATACAAGGGATCTATGGAAAAAATAGGTAAGGCGATCAACACCTATTCTGATAACACGTTGCTGGATCAATTGTATTTTTTCGAGATTGCAGTCTTCAGTTTCCTAACCGGCAACAACGATATGCACCTAAAGAATTTTTCGCTGATCCATACGCAAGGGCAATGGCAGCTTGCGCCTGCTTATGACCTGCTCAATGTCTGCATCGCCAACCCTGTTGACAGTGAAGAACTGGCTTTGACACTGGAAGGAAAAAAGAAGAAGTTGCACAGGGAACATTTCGAACGGCTTGGGCAAGGGTTGGGGTTAAATACCCGACAAGTGACGAGTGTATTCCGTCGGTTCGGAAGAAAACGCGCGCTTGCACTTGATTGGATCGAGCGCTCATTCCTGTCCCGGGAAATGAAAGATGCTTACCTGAACGTGCTCAATGAACGATACCGGCGATTGGGAATCTAGGATTGTATTAAAAACACAAAACCCACCGAAGCGGGTCTTGTGTAAGAGATTGAAAGTCTATCGGTGCGGATGATAGGAGTCGAACCTACATGCCGTAAGGCGCTAGATCCTAAGTCTAGTGCGTCTGCCAATTTCGCCACATCCGCAAAAAGTGAGAATGATCTCCCACCGGGACGCAAAAGTAGGGGTTTTAGTTGTTAGTTGGGCAATGCTTCCAATACGGCTTTCACCACGTTATCCATTGCATTTCTTTCAATCCAGCGCATCACTACAACCAGGTTGTGCTCGGGGTCTACATAGATCACATTGTTACCGTTGCCCAGGTGCGCAAAAGCAGTAGCGGGTGCACTTGGCAGGAATTTTTTATCGGTATTGAGGAAAAAGTTCATGTACCCGTAGTCTGTCTTAACAGGTGTAGGCGTCAACGCCTGCTGAATCCATTGCTTGCTCAGCAATTGTTTGCCGTTCCAGTTGCCTTTGTGCAGGGTCAGCAATCCAAACCGCGCCATATCATACGCGTTGATAAACATGCCACCACCCCAATGGCCGCCCCACTCACACCAGTAGGCTCGCCACGTTCGGCAAAAGGACCAATGCCTTCCCCAAATGGTTCTTTACCAAACGTGCGGTAATGGTTGATCTCCATATTGCGGGGGTTCTTGCTCTCACCCGCCCGGGCCAGTTGAATGGCTTTGGAAATACCGGCTTCCTTCAATTGCAGCGCAGCAGGTGTTCTGCGTTCCCATTGTTGTGCCGTGGGAAAATAATCAGCAGTCTGGGCATGTATCTGCATTGAGAAAAGACATGCCAGCAAGCAATAAACAGTTCGCTTAGTCATACAACTAAATTAGGCGAAATATTTTTGCCGCCACAGTATGTTAATGCTGCCTCCATTGCTGGTTATTGCCGCTGTATCGCCTGCTGTCGCCACCCCTGAAAGACCTGCGCTGCGGCCGATGTTCGTTCTGCGCCGGCGCTGGTTTTTTTGCCTCTTGAAGTGAAGTATTGCGCATGGCATAAGGCTGGTCTGTAACAACCGCGATGTTCATGCCAATCAGTTTCTGGATGTCTTTCAGGTAAGCTTTTTCTTCCTCATCGCAGAAGGAAAAAGCAATGCCCGCCGCGCCAGCCCTGCCTGTACGTCCGATCCGGTGTACATAGGTTTCGGGAACATTCGGTAATTCGAAGTTGATCACATGCGAGAGATTGTCTACATCAATACCCCTCGCTGCAATATCGGTAGCTACCAGTATGCGGGTTTCGCCGCTCTTGAAATTGGTCAATGCCCGCTGTCGCGCATTCTGCGATTTGTTACCGTGAATGGCTTCGGCTTTGATGCCTGCTTTGTGCAGGTCCTTCGCCACTTTATCTGCCCCGTGTTTGGTGCGTGCGAATACCAACACCGATTTGATGGATGCATCCAGCAACAGGTGTTTCAGCAATAAACGCTTGTTCTCTTTTTCAACAAAATAAACAGACTGCTGAATGGTTTCTGCGGTGGATGATACCGGTGTTACTTCCACTTTCGATGGATGCTTCAGAATGGTATTGGCCAGTGAAGCAATCTCGGGAGGCATGGTAGCAGAGAAGAAAAGGGTCTGTCTTTTAGCCGGTATTTTGGCAATCACTTTTTTTACGTCGTGAATAAAACCCATGTCCAGCATGCGGTCCGCTTCATCCAATACAAATATTTGCAGTTGGCTGAGGTTGATGAATTGCTGCTCTATCAGGTCCAGCAGCCTGCCCGGTGTAGCGATCAGGATATCCACGCCATGTTTTAATGTGCTCACCTGCGGTACCTGCGATACACCGCCAAATATCACCGTATGTTTCAACCCTGTATGGCGTCCATAAGCCGCGAAACTTTCGTCGATCTGTATGGCCAATTCGCGTGTAGGTGTAAGTATCAATGCTTTGATACCCTTGTTGTGATTGCCCGCTTTCCTGTCTTCATGTAATAACTGTAATACAGGAATGGCGAAAGCGGCAGTCTTGCCGGTACCTGTTTGGGCACAACCTAAAAGGTCTTTGCGCTGCAATACAATGGGAATAGATTGCTCCTGGATGGGAGTAGGTTCTGTGTAACCTTCGGTCTGAAGGGCTTTAAGAATAGGCTCAATAAGGCCTAATTGATCAAATGTCAATGGAATGAAATTTATTGTAAAAACACCCAAAATGGTATCAGGTGGTATATACCTTGTCCGTTATTCTGACTTGATGAACTTTGTCACGGAAGGAAATCTAAGTCGCGTAGAAAGCGTATATGAATGGTGCAAAGGTAAGAAATAAATGCGAAATGGTTTTTTGATCAGGGAATCAGGGCCACGATGGACTCAAGGAAATGCCTGTCGGTCTCATCGAACTGGTCCAGTTCATCGCTGTCTACATCGAGCACACCCATCACTTCATCGCCTTTAAACAACGGCACTACGATCTCTGATTTGGATAAACTGCTGCAGGCAATATGCCCCGGAAATTTTTCTACATCGGGTACAATGAGGGTACTGGCTTGTGCCCAACTGGTACCACAAACGCCACGTCCTTTGCGGATGCGCGTGCAGGCTACGGGTCCCTGGAAAGGCCCGAGTACCAGCTCATCGCCCTTCACCAGGTAAAACCCTACCCAGAACCAACCGAACTGTTCTTTCAGTGCAGCGGCTACATTGGCCAGGTTGGCCACCTGGTCGGGCTCACCTTCCAGCAAGCCTTTGATCTGGGGAATCAGCGACTCGTATTGTTCCTGTTTGGTGCCCTGTGCAATGCTGAGATCTTCTGCCATGTGTACTCCTTTTGAATTGTAATGCAAAGGTACGTCATCCTGAGCGAGCGAAGCGAGTTGAAGGACCTGCTGAACACTCGGTCAGATCCCTCGGCTGCGCTCGGGATGACGATCGAACAACGCTCGGGATGACGGGTGAATTAATGGATGTATTTACCAATGACAGGTAATTTCTGGAATTCTTTTTTCTCTACTTGTAAAATGAACCAGCCATACGCGCCCAACAATAACAATCCCAACATGAGTTGGAACCAGATTTTCGGATAGAGCAGGGTAATGCCTTTGTGCAGGAAGAACAGCAACACCACCATCACTATGTACGCCATCAGCTTTTTAGTGGCGTAGGGAATGCGGTATTCTTTTTGTCCCCATTGATAACAGATCACCATCATAGTACCATAACAAAGGAAAGTAGCCCAGGCGCCCGCCATATAACCGATGTGCGGGATGAGAAAATAATTGAACGCAAGCGTGATGGCTGTTCCCGTAAGCGTAATATAAGTGCCTGCAATGGTTTTATTGCTCAGCTTGAACCAGATGGTGAGGTTATAATAAATGCCCAGGAACATATTGGCCAATAAAAGAATGGGTACAATTTTCACTCCAACGCGGTATTGCGGACCAATCAGTTTCTCCCAAATTGGCAGGAAGAGACTCACCGCCAGGAACATGAAAGTGATCACAATCACAAAGAATTTCATTACACGCGCATAAGTGCGTTGCGGGTTCTGTGCCTCTGCCTGTTTGAAGAAAAACGGCTCGGCGCCCATGCGAAAAGCCTGTATAAATAAAGTAATGAGCAACGAAAGTTTATAACAGGCGTTGTAGATACCTACCTGCTCCTCGCGGTATATTTCGGTTCCGGGAAGCCATGCTTTGAGCATAAGCCTGTCGAAAGTTTCATTTACAATGCCACCCAGGCCGACGATCAGCAATGGCAAAGCATATACCATCATCTCTTTCCAAAGGCGGGTATCGAACTGTAGTTTTACCATGCGAATCTCTTTCGAGAGTAGGAGCAAGGTGAGAATACTTTGAATAAGATTGGCTAATACCACATATACGATGGGGTTGCGATCGGGGTCGAAGAAAAGGCCTACCCAACTGTTTGGGTTTTGTTCATACTTAGCCGGACAATAATTCACAAAAAACCACACCAGCAAAATATTACAGAGGATACCCGTAATGTTCACGAACGCATATTTCATGGGCCGGTCTTCCTGACGCAGTTTGGCAAAAGGGATACGACTCAGGGTATCAATGGCGATGATGAAAATGGTAAGCTGGATGATCAGCGGCACATCGGTAAAGCCGGTGATCTTTTCAAACGGTGTACGGAATTGCCAGAGCGCCAGCGAAAGCAAAATGGTGCTGACGAAGATGGACAAAAAAGAGGTACTGTAAATGCTCTTCTTGTATTCCTCTCTGCTTGAAAACCGGAAATAAGCTGTTTCAAAACCATAGGTGAAGATCACGCTCAATACCGGTATGGCCGAATACAAAAGACTCTGCCTTCCGAAGTCAGCCGTTTTTATAAAACTGGAATAAGTAAGTAAAGGCGTGAGTAAATAACTGATGAAACGGGCCGCAATGGAGCTGAGCCCGTACCAGATAGTTTGTCCCGCTAATTTCTTTATGCCACTCAATGGATATTCTTTTATTGCACGTCATCCCGAGCGTAGCCGAGGGATCTCATGAAGTTTTCAGCAGGTCCTTCGACTCACTTCGTTCGCTCAGGATGACGACCTCGCTCGGGATGACGGAAATGCAAAGTAACGAAACAGAGCCTTACAGATGTATATCAACTGGTGCTTTACCAATGTTTTCACTACCGGGCGGAGCAAAACGCGGGTTGGTAAGGAAGCTGGAATCGGTGAGGGTATAGAGAAAAGCCGTGAGCTGTCCGATCTCGAAATTCGACAAGGCCAGCTTGTGTTGCAGCAATGAATCGGTATTGTGCATCACCGTCATCCCATTGCGGTAGTGTTCAAACACACTGGAGAGTGAAAAGAAGCGTCCATCGTGCCCATAGGGAAAAGTGCGGGCCACATTGCGCAGGCTGGGCACCCTGAATTTGAGCGAGTCGGCCGGGTTGCCGGTGATCTTCATCCTGCCAACATCGTTGAGGTAAGGGTCTGCTTTGAGGCCGGTATTACGGTAAGAAAAGTCGGTAAACAGCGGCTCGGTGTGGCAGCTGTTGCATTTCTTTTTGAAGATATCATAGCCCAGTTGTTCCGGTAAGATGAAACTGGCTTCGCCACGTTTTACCTTATCATATTTGCTGTTGCTGCTCACCAGCGTGAGCACGAACTGACTGATGGCTTTGTTCATGCGCTGGGTATTGATGGTTTCATCGCCGAAAGCGGCTTTGAACATAGCCCGGTATTTTTTATCGGCTTTGAGTTTGGCCATCACGTTCTCCAGGGTTTCCGCCATTTCATTGGGTGCCGTGAGGGGCGCCAGGGGTTGCAGGTCGAGGTGGTTGATGCCGCCATCCCACATGAATTCCTTCTGCCAGGCCAGGTTGAAGAGGCCCGGCGCATTGCGCGTAGTAAAAGAGTTATCAAACCCGTGACTGAGGTTGTGATCGTAAGTGTCGAAAGCGCCGAACTGCTGGTGACAGCTACCGCAGGAAAAATTACCGTCTTTGCTCAGCCGGCCGTCGTAAAACAGTTCGCGGCCCAGTGCAATGCCTTCCTGTGTGAGCGGGTTGCTTTTAAAATCATAGACAGGTTGCGGCCACCCGGCCGGTACTGTAAACTTCACAGGCCTGGGCCTGAAATAAGCATTATCGGCTGCAACCCATGCGATGCCTGTAACCAATAACAACACTACTACCCATATGGTCTTGCAAAACCTCATTAACGAACAGATGAAATGGAAAACATGCCCTTGTAATTATCGGCAATTTGTACGGCCAATCCACCCGGACTATGACATATCGGATGCTCCCCAATCTTAAGTAAAAAGCCGCCTTTGAACCATGCATTGATATCGGCCGCAATGTTGATCTCATCAACCGGTGCAGTGCCTGGAGGCAGGTCCAGTGTAATAACCCTTGCAGTATTGTCCGCCGCTTTGAAGCCACCCACATGATAAGTGAATCGTTGTCCCGGTACGTGCGCACTGCTGGATACGCCTTCCAGCTTAGCCATGATGTACCCGCTGTTCCAGGTCCAGAACATACCATGCAGCGGATCAAGTGCACCGGTTTGTACGCCCGATACATTGCGGATGCTGTCGACACCCAACGTAAAGCGTACTTGCTTCAAGGGTAGTGCAGGTATCTTTAGTTGGATAGATTGAGAAGCGCTGTCTTCTGCATCTACCAGGTAATAACGCCGGGGAAATAAATACACATCCTTGCCAACCGCATCAGTGATAATGATGTTGGATACATAGTATTTGAACCGTTGCACCGCAATGGTATCTCCCAGCGCATTCACATAAGAACGGCCGAGTTCCAGCGAATGATTACCTACTACGGAATGAAAGCGTAAGGTTACTACATGAGGCTCGGGTGGGTGTTTGCCGGTAAAAGACAACAACAGGGCCAGGCAACCGGTAAAAGCAATGTATTTGGCAAAGCGGTTCATCAGTAATCGTTGCGGTTGATCTTTTTGCGCATGTCTTTGTTGAAAGTATTGCGTTTCTTGGTATCCAGCCTTTTTTCTTTGGAAGCCCTGGTAGGACGTGTAGGCCGGCGGATCTTTTTCTTCACCAGCGCCGAAGCCAGCAACTGGTGCATTTTGCGAATCACTTCCTGTTTATTGCCCAGTTGCGATCTTTCGGTTTGCGATTTCACCAGCAACAAACCTTCATCGGTGATCTTGTTCTGCAGCCGTTCCCTGATCTGTTCTTTTTGTTCGGCAGAGAACAGCGATGATGCATCGATATTCCACCTGCCCTCCACCATGGTCTCTACTTTGTTCACGTTCTGTCCGCCTTTGCCGCCACTGCGGGCGGTCTGAAACTGTATCTCCGGTGTAATGTCTATCTTCATCAAAATAAAGTTCGCATAAAAATCGGTAACAGCTATGAGAATTGTGATCCAGCGCGTAACGGAGGCATCGGTAACGGTAAACGAACAAATCACCGGCGCTATCGGAACAGGATTATTGGTATTGATGGGAATAGAAGATGCTGATACGGAGGAAGACATCCAATGGCTCAGCAACAAGGTCGTGAACCTGCGCATTTTCAATGACGAGAACGGCGTGATGAACCTGGGTATCAAAGAAGTGAATGGCGATGTGTTGCTGGTGAGCCAGTTTACGCTGCACGCCAGCACCAAGAAAGGCAACAGGCCTTCTTATATCAAAGCATCTAAACCGGAAACGGCGATACCGATGTATGAAAAGATGATCAAACAACTGGAGACCGACCTCGGCAAAAAAATCCAGGCCGGCATCTTCGGCGCCGACATGAAAGTGCGGTTGCTGAACGACGGACCTGTGACCATTGTAATCGATTCGAAAAATAAAGAATAATTTTCTACGTCGTCCTAAGGTCGTCATCCTGAGCGAGCGAAGCGAGTCGAAGGAGCTGCTGAATATTCGGGCAGATCCCTCGGCTGCGCTCGGGATGACGATCGTGAATGCTCAGGATGACGAAAGAAAAAACTTAAAACATTGCATTATGACAATCCTGGAGGCACAACAACAGGTAGACAGCTGGATCAAAACAGTGGGGGTGCGTTATTTCAACGAACTCACCAACCTGGGTATTCTCATGGAAGAAGTGGGGGAACTGAGCCGGTTGATGGTGCGGCAATACGGCGAACAATCCTTCAAAGAGTCTGATAAAGGCCGTGATATCGCCGATGAGATGGCCGATGTACTCTGGGTGCTCATCTGCCTGGCCAATCAAACAGGGGTGGACCTCACCGCCGCGTTGCAAAAGAATTTCGAGAAGAAGCATATCCGCGATGCTAACAGGCATAAGGATAATGAGAAATTGCAGTAAGGCTAAAACCCATATTTTTGCTGCGTTATGAGCACGCAACAAGAGAACAAATTCCAGGCAATTATTTCCCACGCCAAAGAGTATGGCTTTGTATTTCCCAGTAGTGAAATTTACGACGGCCTCAGCGCCGTTTACGATTATGGTCCGAATGGATGTGAGCTGAAGAAAAACCTCCGCGACTACTGGTGGAAGAGCATGACCCAACTGCACGAGAACATCGTAGGGGTGGATGCCGCCATTTTTATGCATCCTACTACCTGGAAAGCGAGCGGTCACGTAGATAATTTCAGCGACCCCATGATCGATAACAAAGACAGCCAGAAGCGCTACCGGGTAGACCACCTGTTGGAAGCCAGGGCCGATGCGTTGCGTGAGAAAGGCGCCGAAAAAGAAGCCGACGCATTGATCGCTGAAATGGACCGTTTGCTGGCGGCAGAAGATTTTGCCGCGCTCAAACAACTGATCGCCGATCAACAGATTGTCTGTGCCATCAGTGGTACCGGCAACTGGACCGATATCCGCCAGTTCAACCTGATGTTCTCTACCCAACTGGGTTCTGTAGCCGGAGAGGCCGACACCATTTACCTGCGCCCCGAAACCGCACAGGGTATTTTTGTGAACTTCCTCAACGTGCAAAAAACCGCCCGGATGAAAATTCCTTTCGGCATTGCACAAACAGGTAAGGCTTTCCGTAACGAGATCGTGGCCCGCCAGTTCATTTTCCGCATGCGTGAATTTGAGCAGATGGAGATGCAGTTCTTCATCCGCCCCGGTACACAGAAAGAATGGTATAACTATTGGAAAGAGACCCGCCTGCAATGGCACCTGAGCCTGGGCATACCGGCCGAAAAATACCGTTACCACGACCACGTGAAGCTGGCGCATTATGCAGATGCTGCGCTGGACATTGAATATGAATTCCCTTTTGGTTTCAAAGAAGTGGAAGGCATCCACAGCCGCACCGATTTCGACCTGAAAAACCACCAGGAGTACAGTAAAAAGAAACAGCAGTATTTCGATAACGATATAGACGAAGCTACCGGCAAGCCCTATGGCAACTATATCCCTTATGTGATCGAAACATCCATCGGGTTAGACCGCATGTTCCTGCTCATCTTAAGCCAGTCTTACGAAGAAGAAACCCTCACCAAAGAAGACGGCACTGCCGACAGCCGCGTGGTGATGCGCATCCCGGCTAAGATCGCCCCCAATAAACTGGCCATCCTGCCGCTGGTGAAAAAAGACGGTCTCCCCGAGATCGCGCGTGAGCTGATGAATGAATGCAAGCAGCATTTCAAATGTTTCTACGAGGAAAAAGACGCTATCGGTAAACGTTACAGGAGACAGGATGCTATTGGTACGCCTTTCTGCGTAACCATCGATCATCAAACTAAGGAAGACAGCACGGTAACCATTCGCCACCGCGATTCTATGTTGCAGGAGCGAATACCCATTTCGAAGGTTAAAGAAATCGTGCAAGCCGCTTTATAAACATAACGTCATCCCGAGCGAGCGAAGCGAGTCGAGGGATCTGCCCGAATGTGAAGCAGGTCCTTCGACTCGCTTCGCTCGCTCAGGATGACGGAGCTATTTATCCATACAGCTCTTGGTGGATGTCTTTCTTCTCATACCCCATTGCCACGATCCGTTGCTTGGCTTCGTCGATCATGTTCTTCCAGCCGCATAAGTAGAAATTGGCGGGGCGTTTGTTTTGTTGTAGGATGGATTCGTACACGGCGTGCACATAGCCTTTATAAGCGCCATCACCCACATTTTCTTCGCGGGAGAAAACAGGGTGATAATAAAAATGACGCTCGTCTTTTTGTAATTGTTCCAGCTCCTCGCGATACAGGCAGTCGCTGAATTTGCGGCAGCCGAAAATGAGGTGGATTTCGCCGTGTGTTATTTTATGCTTGTGCAGGTAATGCGCCATGGAACGGAAGGGGGCCACACCGGTGCCGGTACAGATCAGGAACAGGTCTTTCTCCAGCGGATCGGGCAGGGTAAAAACACCCTGAGGTCCGCGCAGCACCAGCTCACTGCCTTCATGTATTTCGTTGAAAAGATAATTGGTGCCCAGGCCGCCTTCGAGCAAAACGATCACCAGTTCAATAATATTGGTGCCGTCCGGTGCAGAAGCGATGGAGTAGCTGCGCCATCTTTTGTTTTTCTTTTCGTGTATGGGCAGGTCGAGCGTAACGAACTGGCCCGGTTTGAAATCGAAAGAAGCGGCATCGGGAATTTCAATCCAGAAGCGGCGGGTAGAAGAATTGGCATTTTCAATTTTAATCACCTTGCCGGTGCGCCATGGTTCAAGCATCGGTTATATTTTACACAATATAAAGAAATGTCCGGTTATTGAACGTCATCCCGGGTACCCCTCGCTTCGTCATCCTGAGCGAGCGAAGCGAGTCGAAGGACCTGCTGAACATTCGGTCAGATCCCTCGGCTGCGCTCGGGATGACGATCGAAGAACGCTCAGGATGACGAAGCGAGGGGTGCTCAGGATGACGTTCTGATCAGATATTTATTGCTTGGGATCCAATGCATGTTTGATCCTTTCAGACACATCCTGCAAATGATACTTGCTCATACGATCTCCGGTGCCGGGAATAGCAGCGTTGATCTCGGCTTGTAAAGCCTTGAGCTGTCCTCTCGCAACAGATGTTACATCGGTATTCTTGGTTTCTGTTGTGGTTATCTGAACGCCGGATGAAGTGAGGCCGGTTATTGCAGTGATAACATTCGGATTCAGCAGGCTGATCAGTTTATCGGCATAAGCTTTCTGCAAATTGCGGCGATAAGCGTCGATGGGTTTGTGCGAGCTCAATTCACTCCACACACCTTTTTTAACATCGTCGATCATTTCATCGATGCCGTAGGTGTTGGCCACTCCGTAACGGTTGCCTGCGATCACCATGCGGTACAGCCGGGCGCCATCGAGCAAACCGTTGAGGGCATTCACCTGGATGGTCTGCACCCTTTCATTGGCAACAGGTGAAGCGATCTTATTGAGGATATTTTTATCGAGCAGCCAGTTGGGTGTTTCAAACACTTCTTTGTTCAGGTAAGCCACCGCAGTTTTCTGGATGGCTTTGGGTGTGGCTTCGTACACATCGCCGGGTTGTTCTATGCTTTTGAAAGTCTCGTACACGCCACCTACGTTTTTGAGCACATGGCCGGTATAGCGACTGAACTGGCCTACTACCTGCATGTACATGTCTGACAGGTTCTCGTATCGATCGGCTTCTTCTTTGGTCCATTCGGGCAGTCCGGCTATTACACGCTTGAGGTTTTTGATACCATATTCGCTGGCTTTAACGCTGTTATCGCCCAGGTCTTCCATTTGCGCACGCGGGTCTGTATTGTACGATTCACCGCCAAACCACAAGCGGGGATTGGCGCCCAGGCGATTAACGATCCACTTGTTGTTGATGCGCTTGTCTTTCTCCACATCGCCTTCGCCGGTATAGCGGTAGCCCCATTCAATGGCCCATTTGTCGTAATCGCCAATGCGTGGGAAGAGACCCGCTTCAGAGATATTGTCTTCAGGCTGCGCTACGTAGTTGAATCGGGCATAGTCCATGATAGAAGCGGTATGTCCGTTGGCTTCCAGCCATGCTTTGTTGCGCAGGTTCTCCACAGGGGTTTTGCTGCTGCTGCCCATATTGTGACGCAGCCCCAGGGTATGTCCCACTTCGTGGCTCGATACAAAGCGGATGAGCTGGCCCATCAGTTCATCATCGAATTTCATTTTACGGGCTTTGGGATCTACGGCAGCGGCTTGTACCATGTACCAGTCGTGCACCAGCTTCATCACATTGTGGTACCAGCCGATATGGCTCTCGAGGATCTCACCACTGCGGGGGTCGTGCACTTGCGGACCATAAGCGTTCTCTATATCGGAAGCGAAATAACGGATTACAGAATAGCGCGCATCTTCCAGGCTCATGGTGGTATCGTTCTCGGGCCATTCTTTACCAACGATGGCATTTTTAAAACCGGCTTTTTCAAAAGCTTTCTGCCAGTCGTTGATACCGGCAATCAGGTATGGCCTCCATTGTTTGGGTGTGGCAGGATCGATATAGTACACGATCTGTTTGGCAGGTTCTACGAGCTCTCCGCGCTTGTATTTCTCCATGTCTTCGGGCTTGGGCTCCAGGCGCCAGCGAACGGCGAAAGTCTGGTTGTCTACTTTCTGCTGGTCATCGCTGTACACGGTGAAATCATCGGCAAAGAAACCCACGCGCGAATCGAAGAGGCGGCGGTGCATAGGCACTTTGGGCAGCAATATCATAGAAGTATTCAGTTCTATGGTAATAACGCCCGCGTTGCGTGCGGCCGGTAATGAAGGCGTAGGGAAAGGGGATGGCATACCCGTGGGCGAAGGAGCCATCGCGCCGAAAGTCTTCACCGTACGGATCTCTGTATTGATGGGGTAGGTGTTGATGCTTTGTATGTACGACCTGTCGGGCATGAGACCGGTGAGACCGAACTGCCTTTTATCGTTGGGGTCGAGGCCCACGATCTGGTTATCGCCTTTGAAAAAATCTGTCACGTCGATCACATAACCGGAAGAATCTTTTCCCAGCGATTTGATATCGAATGCAGCGGCGATGGGATCGAGGTAAGAATTTTTAACAGCTTTGGAAATCACATTGGTTGAATCGGCCGAGCTGATCAGGGTTACCACCCTGATGAAGATATTGTTATTAGGACCTTTCTCGAATGTGAGCGATTGCTGGTTGATCTCTTCCCCGCCATATTTACGGGCGCCGCCGGGAACTTTCACCAGGCGAGTAACGGCCAGGATCTCGCTGCCCAGCAGGTTTTCGGGGATCTCGAAATAAAATTTATCGTCTACTTTATGAACAGTGAACAGCCCTTTTTGGGTGATGGCTTTGTCGGTAATGATGTCCTTATAAGGCTTTGGACCGGGTTTGGGGATGACCGGCGCTACTGCGGGCGGACCAGCTTTGGTACGGGTTGTGTCTGGATGTTGCTGTGCCAAAGCCGCTACAGCAAATAACAGCGCAGAAACGGTGGTAAAATGTTTTCTCATAATAGTATGTCTATAAATGTTTTAGAATGACCGCTAAATATAGCCGAGTATTCCATATAATGGAATTTTAAGGTGAAGAAATGGATGAGTGGTTGAATAACGGGATAATGCCCCCGGAAGATCAAATTTGTGGTTTTCGGGAAAACCGCTAATTTGGAGGCCCCTTAGGAAACTTTTGAACGAATGTTTTGTCATTTCAAAACTTTTTTCATTAGAATTGCGAGGACATTTTTTTTTAAATCAACTGTAATTTCTAAAAAACAAAAACAATCGAATCATGGCTGAGACAAAACCAATCGCAACAGCTGTTGTAAAAAGCTCATCTTCCGCTCAACCGAAGAAAGGCTCCAACACAATTTCATGGCTTGCGCCAATTTTATGTATTGCTCTGGGATATACCATCTGGCGTTTTGTGTTGGGTGCTCCGAGTAACTTTACACAACCCGATCTTTCTGGTGGTTTCTGGCCACAGCACAAAGGACCTAAAGCCTCTGCTACATTTGCCAAAATGTATGAAGGTGGTATCATCGTTCCTATCCTGATCGGTTGTTTCTTCATTGTACTGACTTTCGCTATCGAAAGGCTCACTACCATCACCAAAGCTGCCGGTTCCGGTAATATTGCCGAGTTCGTTCGCAAAGTGCAGTTCCATCTTGCTAATAAAGATGTGGACAAAGCCATTGCTGAGTGCGACAAGCAAAAAGGTTCTGTAGGTAATGTAATGAAGGCTGGTCTGAAAAAATACAAAGAGATGATCAGCAATGCAGAACTGAGCACCGACCAGAAAGTACTGAACATCCAGAAAGAAGTAGAAGAAGCTACTGCGCTGGAACTGCCTATGCTGGAAAAGAACCTGGTGTTCCTGTCAACCCTGGCGTCTGTATCAACCCTGCTGGGTCTGCTCGGTACCGTATTGGGTATGATCAAATCGTTCTCTGCACTGGGTGATGAAGGTGGTGGAGACGCTGCCCGCGAACTGTCGAAAGGTATCTCAGAAGCGTTGTTCAACACCGCCCTGGGTATCGGTACTTCAGCTGTAGCGATCATCATGTACAACGTATTCACTACCCGTATCGATGCCATCACTTATGGTATTGACGAATCTGGTTTCACACTGACTCAAAGTTTCGCTGCCAACTACAAATAACCTTAGGAATAATTTCCTCAGGAATTTGTATGGAAAACGGAGCATTTTGAATCTTAATTAGTGATAATCAATATAAATAATTAACAATGGGTAGAGCCAAATTACCACGGAAGAGTACCATCATCGACATGACGGCGATGTGTGACGTGGCTTTCCTGCTGTTGTCGTTCTTCATCTTAACAACAAAGTTCAAGCCGGCTGAAGCCATTACGGTAACCACCCCTAACTCGGTGGCTGCCAAGGTTGCCCCCGATAAGAATTTTGTGCTGATAACGATCGACAAGGACGGGAAGGTATTTCTTTCGATGGATGATAAACAAAAGAAAGAAACCATAGCGAATACCTTGAATACCACCAAGAACCTGGGCCTGGACGTGAAGGCTTTTGCCGCCGCTGATTTCATCGGAGCGCCGCTTGCGGGCCTGAAATCATTCCTGGCAATACCGAGCGACCAGCGTAAAGGTGCGGCGTTACCGGGTATTCCTGCGAAGGATTCCACCAATAATGAAATGACCACCTGGATGCGCCTGGTAAGTGATGCTTATATGGGGCAAACCGCGCCGGCTTACCTGGTGAAGGGCGATAATGCAGCCAAATACCCCGCTTTTAAAGGGGTGGTGGATGCATTCAAGAAAAACGACATCCTGAAGTTCCAAATGGTAACCAACCCGCAGAATGTACCCCAGGGGTCTGAATTGTATAAGAGTGTTATGAAAGGAGAGAAGCGTTCAGACTAAGTGTCTGCCGCGAACTATTATTAACTAAAAAAATCTACCGCAATGGCAGAAATGGATACCTCGAGTGGCGGTGGCCATAAAAAAGGCCCCGGGGTCAAGAAAGGGAAGAAGCTGTCTACCAGGGTTGACCTGACGCCCATGGTGGATCTGGGCTTCCTGCTCATTACTTTCTTCATCTTCACCACTACGATGAGTCAGCCTACGGCCATGAGGCTCTTTTTACCGAAAGACGCCGATAAGCCGGAAGACCAAAATAAGGCGAAGCAGTCCGGTGTTATCACCCTTCTCCTGGGAAAAGACAATAACGTTTTTTACTACGAAGGAGAGTTGACTAACAACGGTTCCAACTTCAAGTCATCTAATTTCAAAGAGATCCGTAACGTGTTGCTCGACAAAAAATCGCGCACGCCTGAGAAGGACCTGGTGATCATCCTGAAGCCATCTTCAGAATGTACCTACCGGAACGTGGTGGATATCCTGGATGAGATGACCATCGACGTGCTGAAGCGTTATGCGTTGGTGGATATCACCGACGTGGAAGAGAAGCTGGTGGTAGCATCGGAGAAAGCCGGCGCTGCAACAGCATCAAACTAAACATTACTTTAAAAAATCCATAATAATGGACGTAAACAAAATTTTATCCGCGGATATACTCGATATTATATTCGATGGCAGGAACAAAGATTACGGGGCTTACGAGCTGCGCAGGACCTACAATAAAAGGATGGTGACTGCACTCGTGGCTACTGTAGCTGTTTGTTTGCTGTTTCTCGCGGGTTCCATTATTGCCAACTCTACCAAGAAGAAGACCACTTCTCTGGTAGTGCAGGCGGATGTGCAGCTGGAGAAGGTGCAGGAAGAGAAAAAGCCTGAGCCGCCGCCACCGCCTCCTCCGCCCAAGCAGGAGCCCCCGAAAGTGGAGATCACCAAGTTCACTCCTCCCAAGATTGTGAAGGATGAAGAGGTGAAACCCGAAGAAGAGATCAAAGAAGTAGAAAAACTGCAAGACACCAAGATCGGTACCATCAACCAGGAAGGTACCAAGGATGAGGGAATCGTAGCGCCGCCCGTTGAAGCCAAGGGTACCGGTGTGGTAGCGGCTCCCAAGCAGGAAGAAGACTACGATAAAGTATTTACCGTAGTACAGATACCCGCTGAATTCCCCGGTGGTATTGCCGGCTGGACCAAATACCTGGAGCGTAACCTGAACAGGGATTTGCCTGTAGAGCAAGGAGCGCCTCCCGGCAAATACACAGTGTACGTTTCCTTTACCGTAGACAAAGCGGGTAATATCAGCGATGTAAAAGCTGAGAACGACCCCGGCTATGGCACCAAAGACGAAGCGGTACGTGTAATTAAGAAAGGCCCCAGCTGGAAGCCTGCCGTGCAAAACGGACGTAATGTGATCTACCGCCACAAGCAGGGTATCACATTCGTGGTAGCAGAAGAGTAATCTTTCTAATTCTTACGAACGAGTATATAAATCTCCCGTAGCAATACGGGAGATTTTTTTATGATTTTTTGCGAAATGTTTATGGAATTTTTCGGGTGTGGAATTTTTTTGAGGCGGCGTCCCATTTAAAAACCTACACATCATGGAAAAGAAAGACATTCTCGCTGCCGATTTTCTCGACCTGTTGTTCGAGGGACGCAACAAAGCCTATGGCGCTTATGACCTGCGCAAAACTTACAACAAACGGATTACCTATGCATTGGGAGGCACCACACTCGTATGCATGCTTTTTATTGCTGGCTCTATCTGGGCACATGCAAAAAAGAAAAGCGATGCGGTGCTGATCGTTGGCCCCACAGTGGTGTTGGAGAACATCAAACAAGATGAACCCAAGCCGGAAGAAATCAAGCCGCTGAAGCCCGAGCAGCAGAAAGTGGCTACCACGCAGTATGTGGTGCCCAAGATTGTACAGGATGACCAGGTGAAGCCTGAAGATGAGATGAAAGATATGGCGGTGCTGGAAGACACCAAGATTGGAACGATGAATGTGGAAGGAACGAAGGATGATAATGTTGTAGCGCCGCCAGTGGAAGCAAAAGGTACCGGTGTGGTAGTTGCACCAAAGGGTAAGGACGAAGATTTGGACAAGATCTTCTATTCGGTACAAATACCGGCTTCATTCAACGGGGGCGAACAAGCCTGGCGCAAATACCTCGAGCGCAACCTCAACAGCGATGTGCCTGTTTCCAATGGCGCTCCTCCTGCGAAGTACACCGTGATCATTTCTTTTGTGGTAGACAGGTTTGGAAAGATCAGCGACGTAAAAGCAGAGAACGATCCGGGCTATGGTACAAAAGAAGAAGCGTTGCGGGTAATACTGAAAGGGCCTGATTGGGTACCGGCAGAGCAGAATGGAATTAAAGTGGCATACCGCCACTGCCAGTCGATTGCATTTGATGTGTATGATGGAAACTAAGTGAAAGAGGGCCCACCCGAATTTGTTTTACTTTTGGGCAAAAGAGAGCCATTCATGAGTCAACAATTAATGGGCTGGGACGATACGATCGTGGCGCTGGCTACCCCTCCGGGTATCGGCGCCATTGGCGTGATAAGGGTTAGTGGTAAGAAAGCCATTGAAGTGGTGAATGTATTGTTCCCTTCCAAAGACCTGCAGCAGCAGCCTTCGCATACGCTGCATGTTGGGTTGCTTAAAACCGGCGCTACTGTGTTGGATGAAGTGGTGATCTCTCTCTTTAAAAATCCGCGTTCTTATACGGGTGAAGACGTGATAGAGATCAGCAGCCACGGTTCTCCCTTTGTGCAGGAAAAGATTATACAGGCCATTGTTTCGCACGGTGTGCGCCTGGCCAAGCCGGGTGAGTTCACGCAGCGTGCTTTCTTAAACGGCAAGCTCGACCTGGCCCAGGCCGAAGCAGTAGCCGATCTCATCGCAAGCAATACCGAAGCCAGCCGCAAAGCGGCTTTGCACAATATGCGAGGTGGGTTCTCTTCAGACCTTTCTGAGCTGCGGGAACAGCTCATTCGTTTTTCTGCAATGATAGAATTGGAACTCGATTTTTCGCAAGAAGATGTGGAGTTCGCCGATCGCTCACAGCTCAATGAATTGATTGGGACACTGTCACTGGCGGTGCAGAAGTTACTGCACTCATTCCAGTTGGGCAATGTGATCCGCAACGGAGTGCAGGTGGCCATCATCGGCAAGCCCAATGCTGGCAAGTCTACTTTACTGAATACTTTACTGAACGAGAACCGCGCCATTGTAAGCGATATCGCAGGCACTACGCGCGATACGGTGGAAGAAGTGCTGAATATCGATGGCATACTGTTCCGCTTGATTGATACCGCCGGCATCCGCGAGCATACGCATGATGTAATTGAAAGCATTGGTGTAGAAAAGAGCCTGGAGAAAATGCGGGCGGCTGATATTGTGTTGTATCTCTTTGATGTGAATAATACTACTGTTGCTGAATTGGAAGTCATTGTGCAGCAGTTCAGGCAGGAGGCTATACCTTATTTATTGGTGGGCAATAAAGCAGATGTAAACGTGCAGGCTTCTTCTGCATTTACTAATTTTCCTGATGCCATTTATATTTCAGCGAAAGCGAACAATGGAGTAGATGCGCTCAAAAAGTCCCTGGTTGCCCGTACCATTAGCGGTGATATCCACACCGAAGCTACCATTGTAACCAATGCCCGCCATTATGAGGCTTTACAAAAACTCGCCTCCGCTCTGAAAGATGTACAACAAGGCCTTGATTCCCATGTACCTGGCGATTTGCTGGCCTTGGATATTCGGCAGAGCCTTCACTACCTGGGTACAATTACCGGACAAATCACCAATGAAGATCAGTTGGATTTTATCTTTTCCAAGTTTTGCATCGGCAAGTAGCCCCTTCACTATTCACCCACGTTCTACTGGGTTTACATTGATTATCAACAGATTCCATTTGCCTTTTGTTGCCCTTTCTTGCCTTTAGTAGCCGGATATTCGTTACTATTCTGTTACTACTCTTGATTTGTAACAGATTTGGGAAATAGCGGACAGATTATGGGCAACAATGATACACAACGATACACAAACAGATACTGGTGATACGCAAAGTATAGGCTGGAAATCAATAAAAAAACTTGTATAAATCATTTTTTATTCGCAACTTGTTAACCCCCCTCAAAGTAAATTCCAATTCAATATTCCTAATAGGCATGTGCAGTGGTTGTATGTTGCCGAAGTAAAGTTTTTCTTAAAATCTTACAAGAAAGTTTTAAAACCATTGTTTATGAATAAAAAATTAGAACATTCTTTTGAGGAAATTATTAAAAGAAAGAATAAACAGGTCGCTTTGAGTAAAACAATTCCAATAAAAGACATTGGTCGAAAAGGTCAGCATACTTTCATATGCGAAGCATACACTCATTTGCAGCAACATAATAATGAGGAAAAGCATTTCTTTTTTGAACGATTGAAACGAATAAAGATCACAGGGAAGACTTCAAATTCGAAGCTAAAAGAGAACGATATTGAATACCGTATTTCTTATTATATAGTCGGTAAAAATGGAACAAAGAAGGATAGATGGACATTCGGGCAGTTTTGCCCATTAATCCCTCCGATTGATTTTGAAAAATTAATTAATAAGGCAAGAAGAGAAAAAGTGATTTTAAAATAATTGTAGTTGACGAAAAGCACTTATTTTTTTAGACAGAAGCTTTAACGCATATTTAGACAGCGAACTGATCATGGCAGCAATGATACAGTATGATACGCAAACAGATACTGTGATAACTCTGACAGAAAAGTTGGTTAGACAGTTTGGCTACGACATATCATTTCCCACAAGGTTATTCTAAAGGATTTGGGAAATGAAGGTAAAAGTCTATAATGTACCCTATATGTAGGACAGATAATGTGTTCAACTAAGATATAAAAGACCTACTACTACTATTACCTTTCTTTTCTTTTTTTGCTTCTTTTTTTCTTTTCTTTAGCTATCCACGTGGATATGTGGATAACCGCATGATTCAAGCTGCTTTTACATTCAGGTAACAGGTGGC
>Ga0114932_10000474_pt1 | contig 48062 bp, 46 predicted proteins | sample 2SBtaG_2_FD_87286 | JGI IMG/M metagenome (GOLD analysis project Ga0114932, IMG submission 87286) | Deep subsurface microbial communities from Kolumbo volcano to uncover new lineages of life (NeLLi) - 2SBTROV12_ACTIVE470 metaG | ecosystem: Environmental > Aquatic > Marine > Volcanic ...
ATTGTCCAGCTTCTTTTTTTGTAGTTCACCATGGTCCAGATTGGATGATGAAACTTTTGGCCCGGCAGCTTAAACAGGAGTCGGGGTTTCCCTGCATGGTTGCCTATCAGGATTTGCAGCCGGCCCGAGGGCATATTTATCTTGCACCGGGTGATTATCATCTGGCGTTTTCTCGTCCACCTGTTTCCTTGGAATTGAATAAAGAGCCTAAAGAAAACTACTTGCGCCCATCAGCAGACTATCTGTTTCGAAATGCTGCAAATGTGTTTGGTGAATTTTGTGTGGCGGTGATTCTTTCTGGAGTAGGTAGAGACGGATCTCAAGGAGCAAGAAATATTAAGGCTGCAGGAGGTGCAGTTTTTGTAGAAGACCCCAAGGCTGCAGCAGCCCCATCAATGCCACAGACGGCATTGGACTCAAAAGTTGCTGATGCTGTATTGCCGTTGAATATGCTTGGAGAAGTGGTGTTGGATCAAACACTTCGTTTGAATGAAGAACTGGAGCGTCGAAAAAAAGAAGAATAATCACCCGCCTTAGTTTGCCGTTCTATTCCCTCCTGATAATCCAACCTTCCAGAAGAAAAATTCCTGCAACAAGAAGAAATAGTGGGGTGGCGAGCAATAATTCCTCAGAAGAATGCAGCTGTGATCCCTTTAGTTCCGGACTTTTGATTGCGATCTTCGTATTGGGTAGAAGAGTTTTGATATTTTCCTCAGAAATTTTTTGTGGGGATGATTCTCTGGTGTCAACATTTATGGTGAATGTGCCGACCGATAACGATCCAAATGGAAGTTTAGTGATAGTTTCCTGCGCGTGATCGTCAGGCAATTCAAAAACCGTATAAATACCTGGGATTTGGGTTTTTTCGAAGGTGATCTTACCATCGGTGGTAATCATTGAATGGAGATTTCCTCCTGGAGTTTGGACAGCCCATCGACCTTCGTCCATACTTTGCTGAAAAGTTTCACCGACCAAAAGATTTTGGTGAGAAATATTTTCAAGTCCGCGAGCCGCATACTGGGTCCATCTTTGTATCCATGGAAGAAAAGTCGGTTGAATGGGGAAGTCATTCCACTCCCGATCTAGAGAGCTAAGAAAAACTATGATCTTTCCTTTTCCAGAGTCGGATTCTAAAACTGCCGGGTTTTGATTAGTAAACCAGTTGGCTACTTTAAAATTTTTTTTATCTCTAGCCTGAATCGTGAAAATTGAATGAAAAGGAATTTCTTTCATCTCCTCAATGGTTTTAGCAGAAAATGCACGCATCACCGGATGTTCAGTACTTTTAAATAATAGATGGGTCTTGTCAATATTTTGAACTGCCTCCAAGGTGACGGGTACCAGGTTGCCCAGCTTCTCATTATAATATCTTGCATCTATTTGATCGCCCATGCCAAATATTAAAGCTCCACCGCGCAAAACAAAATTTTCAAGTTCGAGTTCATAATCCATAGGAAGCTCTCGCACGTTAGCCAGGATGACAACCGAAAAGTCTGAAAGTTTTCTCAATGGGAGTTCTGCTAGAGTCGAAATAGTGGGGTCTATATGAGAAACGGATACCGAAAATGGATTGAGAGCCCGTTCCAGGTAAAAGGATTCGCTTTGATGCGAAACAGTGCCGGGGTCACCGTCTACCACAAGAACCTTTATGTTTTGATTGGGATGATGCGAGAAATGCCGTCTGCTATCTGTTGGTAAAACGTCGTCTCCTGCTTTGATCTCCCCTTGGACAGGATCTCCTTTGCGCAATGGAATGGAAAACTCTTTAGAGGTGGTTTGTCCTGCTTGAATATCCAGAAGGGTTTCTTTTTCTACTTTTTTATCAAGAATCAGTGAGACAGGTATGCGTTGATTATCCTTGGAGTAATTTTTAATAGTTGTTTTTATTTTTAATATGCGGCTACGTGCTAAAAACTCCTGATGGGTTTGGACGCTTTCTACTGCAATCTGGTTTTTTTTCAATGCCAGAGTGGAAAAATTAAAAACCTGTAAGGGAATATTTGGTAACTGTTCAATTTCAGAAAACACTTCTTTGTCCCATCCATTCTTGTCCAGATCGGTCAATAGGATAAGCTTCTTTTCCTTGTTTTTTGAAGTTTTGAGCAGACTGGCTGCTTTTTCCAGCGCATGACCCATATCGGTTGTTTGATAAGAGGATTGTAAGCTTTGGGCCAATTTAACAAAGCTTTCTTTTTGTGTCATCCATCCTTGATCGATATGTGCGGGGTGGGAAGCGAGAACCAGGCTGTATTCACTTCCTTCAGGGGTTTGTTCTAAAAGTTTTGATAGGAATTGGGTTGCGAGTTCAAAAAGGGTTTTTTCTTTTACCTGGCTTCTCATGCTGAAGGAGTCATCGACAATAAATACGTAAGAAGCGGGTGAGCTGTTGCGGAAGGCTTCTGAGTCCCCTAAAGAAAAAAATGGGTTGGCCAGGGCCAGGCTAAACAGGGCAATGCCCAGGCACCGAAGAAAGAGTAACAACAGGCGATTGGGATTTGACTTTTTTATGGAACGCTTTTGTGATTGAAAAAGTAAATAGACCGCTGAAAAACGTACATGCTTTTGTTGTCGCCGTGTTAATAGATGGATCAGAATGGGTATCGAAATTCCCAATAGTCCAAATAGAAAAAAAGGAGAGGAAAAATTTAGATTCATGTTTTTATCAAGCTTTTTCGTTTTAGTAGATAATAGCTCAGGGCTTGCTGCAATGGGGTAGAGGTGTCCATGAGCACATAATCAACGCCAAGTCCGCTACTGATACTTTTCAAATGATCGATTTGGTCTTGAATAGCTTTTTGGTACTCTTCGCGGATATCTAATGGGTCCAATCCTACCATTGGGTCATCTTCAAGTGATTCAAATACCGTATTGCCTTCAAAAGGTAAATTCAGTTCATCAGGATGCAGAACATGAAAAAGAATAACCTCCAGCCCTCTTGAGCGTAGTAACTTTAGACTTTTATGGATATCTTGATCTCGGGTCAGAAAATCTGAAACAAGGATCAACATGCTGCGACCTTGCAGGCGCTCGGCTAAACCAGCGAGGACATCTTCAATCTGGGTTACCCCTTCCGCGGAAAGCATTGAAAGCCCATGCAGGATATGTTGTAAATGGGAAGCTTTAGAACGAGGCGGTATATGTTGAACGACCTGATTGTTGAACAATGTCAATCCGACAGCGTCAAACTGTTTCAAAAATAGATAGGCTAAACCAGCAACCAGGTTGCGGGCGTAGTCAATTTTCGATTCCCCTTTATCCGTTGGCGACTGGTAAGCCATGGAGCCGCTGGCATCCAGTAAAATTGTACATTTCAGATTAGTGGATTGCTCAAACTGTTTGACATGGTATTTGTCAGTTTTTCCAGCCACTTTCCAATCAATATGTCGGATTTCATCGCCGGGTGAATAGTCTTTGTATTCTGCAAACTCTACACTGGACCCTTTATGGCGGCTTCTGTGTTGACCTGTGAGCAAGCCGTCTACCAAATTCTGTGCTGTAATTTTTAGGGAAGAAATACGGGCAAGAACTTGCGGGTCATAATTTTGTGACGCATTTTCCATAATTTCTAAAATTTAAAGAAGTTTAACTCAAGTCATTGTCTCATAAAAATTTAAGAGGGCAAAAACCAATAACACCTGTCCCAACCTTTTCTAAAGTCGTATTCTTGTCACCGGCCGTGGGCCAGCTAACTATGATTTGTTTTACCTGGCCGGTGATTGTGTTCAAAAGTAGGATTGCTGATCGTCTGCCTGGCTAGAGGGTTGACATTGAGGGGGAGGCTTATAGAATAACTCTTTCTTTTTATAAAAAGGTTGATGGAATTCATGAGAGCTACACGATATTGTAAATGCCATTTTCTTAACGGAGAGTCTGAGCATTGGGGAATCCTGGATAGAAAGTCTTTCGCTCAAAAAGGAGCAAAGGCCCATTTTGCACCTGATACACCCATTCTTCCAAAACATCTTTTGCTTGAACTTAATTTTGACTGGGAAGAAGAAAAGGTTTGGGGCAGTACTACCTACGAGCTAATGGTTCATGAAAATGAGGTTCAGGAAATTGAGATGGATGCAGCAAACCTGGAAATTGGGCTCGTCCAAATAGGGAGTAAACGGGTTTCGTTCGAAAACACAGGTGAGAAAGTCATTGTTTATCTTCCGAAGCCGCATAAAGCAGGAACGGCAATTAAAATAAAACTATTCCACTCTGTTACCCAACCGGCAGCAGGTATTTATTTTACCAAACCCGATAACGAATATCCTAACCGGTTCAAAACCGTTTGGACGCAAGGGCAGGATGAAGACTCAAAGTACTATTTTCCCTGCTTTGACCAGCCCAATTTCAAACAAACGACAGAGGTGAAGCTTCATCTTCCTAAAGGAATGTTTGGCCTGTCAAACGGTCGTCTCTTGAAGAAAACCAGTTCCGGCGCAAAATGTTTTTACCATTACAAACTTGATATTCCTTATTCAACCTATTTGCTTTCCATTGTAGCAGGCGAATTTGTGGAACATAAAAGCAAAGCTGGTGATATCGATATTAAATGGTATGTGCAAAAAGGTAGGGAAAATGAAGGCCGGAATTCGTTTAAGGATACTGGAAAAATAATGCAGTTTTTTTCCAAATATACCGGCTATGCATATCCTTATAAACATTACACACAAATTGCCGTTCCCGAATTTGTTTTTGGGGGGATGGAAAATTTTACTGTCACAACGCAAACCGATCTCACTTTACACGATGACCGCGCTCGGTTGGATCTGGACTCGAATGGCCTCGTTGCTCACGAAGCGGCGCATATGTGGTTTGGGGATATTGTTACGGCGAAGGATTGGTCACATGCCTGGCTGCATGAATCTTTTGCAACTTATTTCGATGCACTTTATACCCGTGAGTCAAAGGGAGAAGATGAGTTTCGTTACCAGCTACTGGAAGACGCGGAAACTTATTTCAGTGAGGATGCGCGATACAGACGGCCGATAGTCACTCATATATATAAAGAGCCGATAGATTTATTTGATGCTCATCTTTATCCTGGCGGTGCTGTTCGTTTGCATTATTTGAAAAACCTTGTTGGTGAGGCAAAATTTCGAAAGGCCCTGAAGCTGTTTTTGAATAGGCATGAAAAGGGATTGGTCGAAACCGTTGACCTTAGTCGGTGCCTGCAGGAAGTCAGTGGAAAAAATTTTGACGAATGGATGAGTCAGTGGATCTATCGTGGTGGCTATCCAGGTCTGGAATTGAGTTATTCATGGAACAAAGAAATTGCTGAAGTAACAATCAAACAAATTCAAAAAGCAGAAAAGAAAGGCGAGGAGCTCCTTTTTAAATTACCGCTGAAACTGGAATTCCATTTTTCGCGCGGATCAGAAAAATTCTCCATTGAAATCAAAAATAAAGAAGAGAAGTTCTGTTTCAAATTGAATCGCAAACCACTATATTTCAGGCTCGACCCTGATTATGAGTGCCCGGTCAAGAAGGTTAAACTGGACATTTCACAATCCATGTTGCATGAACAGATAAAAAGAGACAGCGACCCTATTGGCCGAATTGAAGCAGCACAGTCATTGGCAACGAAGACTGCAAATGTTAAGATTCTCGGCCAGTGTCTTAAAAATGAAACTGATTGGGGGGTAGCACACCGAATAGCGCAAGCTTTAGGAAAAATTGGCGGCGATGCTGCACGCGATACCCTTATCAAAGCATTGAATCACCATAGCCATGCGAAAATTCGATGGGGGATTATTCAGGCATTAGCAGTATTCTCTGGAGATGAAAAAGTAGCACGTTGTTTAAAAAAGGTTGCTGAAGGTGACCCCTCTTATCGTGTAGAAGCAGCTTCACTTGCGGCGTTGGGAAGAATCAAAGCCAAAGACTGTAAAAAACTTCTGGAGCAGTTTCTAGACCGACCATCCCATAATGATATTGGCAAGGCTGCAATATTCAGGGCTCTGGCTAATCTTGAGGATGAGAGTGCCTGGAAAATAATTTTACAGGGTGCCGAATATGGTGCACCGCAAGGCAGTCGGGCTGCTGCCATTCAAGGATTGGCGAAACTGGCAAACCGATTTGAGCATTTAAAGCCCGAAGCCGTTGAGATATTTAAAAGCATCGCAGAAGAAACTAGGGGTACCCCTGCGGCAACGTTTCGCGGTAAACTAGCAGCGATTCAATCTATGGGCATGTTGGAAGAAATGTCGGCCATCCCTGTTTTGAGAAAACTGGCAGCACGCGAAACCGATGGGCGATTAAAAAGAAGAGCGGAAGACACCATCCGGGAACTTTTGGATTCATCCAAAAAACCTAAAGAGATGTTATTGATGCGGTCTGATCTTGATGATCTGATTAAGGAAAATAAATCCCTTCGCGACCGATTCGAGTTAATGGAAAACCGGGAAGAAGCGAAATCCAAAAAGAAAAAAGGACGTAAATAGAATGACTAGACCATTTAATGATGATCCGGTGGACGTGCTGGTGAAAAAACATTTAACGAAAAATGGAACCGAGCTGGATCTGAGAATAAAATATATCGGTGATGAAGGGGTAGACTATTTATCCAAATGCCCGGAATTGATTGACCTTGAGATTCTTAATCTTGAGAGAAACGAAATCACAGATAAAGGAATTCAGTCTCTTGCTAATTCCACCATCATCACAAACCTGAAAGAGTTGCATTTGGAGCGTAACGATGTGAGTGATGCTGGGGCTGTTGCTATTGCCAACTCTTCTAATTTTTCCTATTTGAATTTCATCAATTTTTGGAAAAATAGAGTTGGGGCTGAGGGAGCTAAGGCGATTGCTTCTTCAACTAATCTTGTCAACCTGAAAACCCTGGATCTTGCGCTGAACCAGATCGGTGATGAAGGTGCAAAAGCTCTGGCAGAAAGTAACACGCTTGCCGGACTCGAATACCTGGAAGTATTCGGCAGTGGTCTCACTGAAGAAGGTAAAAAACAATTAAAGGATTGCAACACCTTCCCAAAATTGCAACACCTTGTCCTCGAATAACCCACTCCCGTGGGAGGGAGCAGGTCAGTACCCCAAAAGCAATAATGCATCTAAATGCATTTTAACTATAGGTTCACAAATATAACCACCCTCGTTAGAGGGCGGCGAACCGCCGCTGGAAATTGGTCGTACCCGAAAAGTCAGTTTGCGCCATGAAGCCTTTTACATTTGGTTCTTAAGCATATCTCCGTCATATCTGTGGGGATTAGATTATTTCCATTAGAGGCAAATGCCTGCCAAGCAGGCGATGAACGGCATTTTTTAAAGGCTGATTTTCCGGATCGTCGAGTTGTGGATCTCGATCCACCAGAGCGAATGCCTCTTTTCTTGCAACATCAAGAATTTTGATGTCTCGAATCAAGTTGGCAATTTTCAGGATAGGTAATCCTGATTGCCGGGTTCCCATGAAATCTCCCGGACCTCTTATCTTTAAGTCCTCTTCGGCAATTTCGAATCCATCGCGTGAGTTTTGCATTGCTTTCATTCTTGCTTTTCCTTCTTCAGAAATGGGGAAGTAGGCAGCTAAAAGGCAGTGAGACGCATGCTTGCCTCGACCTACTCTCCCTCTCAGCTGGTGCAACTGTGCTAAGCCAAACCGCTCGGCATGTTCGATGATCATTACCGTAGCGTTGGGAATATCAATGCCGACTTCGATCACTGTAGTCGAAACAAGAACTTGTATTTCTTTTTTAAGGAATTGCGACATGATTTCCTGGCGCTCTTCCTTTTTGAGTTTTCCATGAATGAGGCAAGCATTTAAATCCGGAAACTTCTCTTGAATGGATTCAAAAACTGTGACGGCAGCTTTCAAGTCCATCACTTCGGACTCTTCGATTAGAGGGCATACGACAAAAGCCTGTCTCCCCAGTTTCAATTCCGATTCCATTAGCGCGTAGGCTTTGTCTTGTTGTTTTTCATAATACACTCGCGTGGAAATAGGCTGTCTTCCAGGAGGAAACTCATCCAGAAAAGAAACGTCCATATCTCCATATAGGGTCAAAGCCAATGATCGTGGTATTGGGGTTGCTGTCATAATGAGGAGATGGGGATTGTCGCCTTTTTTGCCGAGTGCCTCTCTTTGCAACACACCAAAACGATGTTGTTCATCGACTACAGCAAGTCCTAATTTTTTAAATTTAATTTCTTTTTGCACCAGGGAATGGGTGCCGATGATGATTCGAGTTCTTCCTGATTCGATTTCCTGGTAAATGGTCTGTCTTTCTTTTCCTTTTAAAGTTCCAGTAACGAGTGAAAGTTCGATTCCCAGTTCATCGCAATAAGGGCGGATGTTGAGATAATGTTGTTCGGCGAGAATTTCAGTTGGAACCATTAATGCTGCTTGTGTGTTGTTGTCCACTGCTGTAAGCAGGGCGGTGAGGGCTACAATGGTTTTTCCACTTCCAACATCTCCTTGAATGAGACGGTTCATGGATTTTTCTTTTTCCAGATCTTCCATGATTTCTGCCAATACCCTTTTTTGAGCTTCTGTTAATTGGAAAGGCAAGAGTTTGATGAATCGCTTAATCAAGTTTCCTCGAGTTTTAAAGGCTGTTCCCGTTTTAATCTCCCCGGAATGTTTTTTTTTGAAGGCCAATCCGGTTTGAATCAGAAATAGCTCTTCGAAGATCAACCTTTTTTGTGCCGGAGTTTTAAAGGAATCAAGGTCTTTTGCGGTGAAACCCTCTGAAGGTGGAAAATGTGCCTGATGAAAGGCATCAGATCGGGAAAGAAATTTGTGTCGACGTAACAGGTTTTCAGGAATAATCTCTTCGACCAGGGGTAAATATTTATCGAGCACGTTATTGAGGATGCTGCGCATGGATTTTTGGTGCAACCCTTCCGTTGTGTGATAGACAGGTACGATTTTCCCGATTTCCAGAGAGATCGTTGTTTCTCCCGTCACCCGTTCTGTTTCAGGGTGGACGATTTCAAGTCCGCTTCTTTTATTGACGGTAGGTTTTCCAGAGACAATGAGTTTTTCTCCGGTCTTGAATTTCTCCAGCATATAGGTTTCGTTGAAGCGGAAAAATTTGGCGCGGGTTGTTCCTGTTTCATCTTGAAATATTACTTCGAATACTCTTTTTCGCCGGCCCATATAAATGATTCCGGAATTCAGTACTTCAGCAACAAAGGTTGCAAACTCACCCGGTATGAGGCTGGAAATTGTTTTAAGCTGGCTCCTGTCTTCATAGCGAAAGGGCAGGAAATATAAGAAATCTTCAATGTTCGCCAGTTGCAGCTTTTGCAGGAGGAGGGCTTTTTTGGGTCCGACCCCTTTTATAAATTGGATGGGGTCATCCAATGATGGTTTTTTCCACCCAGTCGAATTCATGGCCCAATATTAGCCTTCCCGGAAGATAGGGGCAAGGGTTTGATTGTTGATTGACAGAAAAAATTTGTGGAAGTATGCTTAAAGTAAGGGATTATGCGCCAGCGATTCCGTGATTTGGAATTGGAATTCTGCTGAGTTGCTTTTTCAAAGGTGTTTTCAATTATGAAAATTCAGGATCTTACAGAGGCACTTTCAAAATACCTTCCTGATGCCGAAACAGGTGTCGTTCAAAAGGCTTATGAATATTCTGCCAAAGCCCACTTGGGGCAAAGCCGAAGGTCGGGAGAGGCTTATATATCCCATCCTCTTGAAGTTGCCAACTACCTCGTTAAATTAAAAATGGATGAAACCACCCTGGCTGCGGGGTTGTTGCACGACACCATTGAGGACACTCTGTCCACTCCAGAAGAAATTCAAGAGTTGTTTGGAGATGAAATTTTCCAGTTGGTAGATGGAGTCACCAAAATCAGTAAGATGAATTTTTCGAGTCGCGAAGAAAATCAAGCCGAAAATTACCGCAAGATGATCTTTGCTATGGCAAAAGACATCCGCGTTGTTCTAATCAAGCTTGCTGATCGAGCTCACAATGTACAAACCCTCGAATCCCTTTCAGAAGAAAGGCAAAGACGAATTTCCCGAGAAACCATTGATATTTATGCCCCCATTGCAAATCGACTTGGAATCGGCTGGCTGAAAACAGAATTGGAAAATGGTTCTTTCCGTTATCTTTATCCTGAAGAATATAGAGCTATTAAAGAAAAAGTAGCTAAGGGACAGGAGTATCGCGACAAATATGTGGAAAAATCTATTTTGCGGTTGGAAAAGGAATTGAAAGCCGTACAGATTAAAGGAAAGGTCGCGGGCCGACCCAAAAACTATTACAGCATCTACAAAAAAATGATGGACCAGAATATTGGTTTTGAAGATGTGTATGATCTTGTGGGGTTAAGAGTTTTGACAGACTCTTTGCAGAATTGCTATTCCATTCTCGGTCTTGTGCATTCCCTCTGGAAACCGATACCAGGTAAATTTAAAGATTATATAGCGATGCCAAAACCAAACAGGTACCAGTCTCTGCATACTACGGTAATTGGTCCCCGAGGTGAAAGGGTTGAGGTGCAAATTCGTTCCGATGAAATGCATAAGACTTGTGAAGATGGAATTGCCGCTCATTGGCGATATAAAGAAAATGAAGGCCAGGATGAAAAGAGCATAAACAACCAGCTCCTCTGGGTTCGGCATCTGCTTGAAAACCAGAAAGATTTGATGAACCCGAAAGAGTTTCTAAATGCATTTAAAGTTAATCTTTTTCCGCATGAGGTTTTTGTTTTTACTCCTGGTGGGGAGGTTGTTGCGCTGCCTTATAACGCAACCCCAATTGATTTTGCATTTCAGGTTCATACCGATTTGGGTTGTCATTGTGAGTCTGCAAAGGTAAATGGAAAGCCCGTTCCACTACGTTATAAATTAAGAAATGGTGACCAGGTAGAGGTTGTAACTTCAGAGGATGCATCCCCCAGTCGAGACTGGCTGGCTTTTGTGAAAACTTCCAAAGCGCGCAACCGAATCTCAAGTTTTATAAATAATGAGGAAAGAGCACGTAGCCTCGAGTTTGGGAAAGAATTATTGGAAAAGGAAATCCGTGATTATGGTTTCGATCCTTTACAGGTGTTAAATGATGAAGTGTTAGAAGAAGCCGCTCACGCCTGCGGTTTTAAATCCTCAGAGAGTTTGTTTGCAGGGATTGGAATTGGAAAACTATCAACATTTCATGTGTTAGAAAAGCTCCTACCGAAAGAAAATTTGGAGGGGAAAAAACCTAAAGAAGAGACTCTGGTAAAACTCAAGGAAAATAAACCAGAGAATTCTATTAAGTTGCAATGTCTCAACGAAAATATAATGATCCGGCTTGGCAAATGTTGTCATCCCTTGCCAGGGGAACCCATTGTTGGTTACATGACACGTGGAAGAGGGGTTACGGTGCACCATATTGATTGCCCAAGTGTGAGCCGGGTGATTGATGATTCAGAAAGGTTGTTAGGTGTGGAATGGGATACAGGAAGTAAAACAATCTATCAGGCTCATATCGCAATAGTTGCTGCAGATAATCCAGGAATATTTGCAAGCATAGGAACTGCATTTGCTGAAGGGGGGATCAACCTCACTCGAGCGAATGTTCAACAAGGAGCTCATAAGAGAGCTTACTTTGACCTCTCTATTGAGATCCATGATGTGGAACACTTGAATCAGACTTTGGATAAAATCCGACAGGTTGAGGGCGTAATTTATCTGGAACGAATGAAAGAGTTCAACAAAAACTCGCCGGTAAAAAACAGATTAGAAGCAATGGGAGAAGCCTTGAACTAATGGGCGAGAGAAAACGGATGGTAAATTAAACCGCTTTTGTTACTTTCCCCGATTTTAGGCATCGGGTACAAACTTTCATGGTTTTTATGGACCCCTTCATTACCACGCGTAACTTTTTAAGATTGGGTTTCCAGACCCTTCGCGTTTTATTATTAGCATGGCTGACATTGTTGCCAAATTGGGGTTTTTTGTCACAAACTTCACATTGCTGGGACATCTAAGTACTCCGAAAAATATTGTCTTAAAGAAGTGTAGATGCTAGCATAACCCTGTTGAGGGAGCAAGACTAATTGAGCGGTAAAGCTATGGTAATCAACAAAAACTCCACAATAAATGAGATTCTCAGCGCTTATCCAGACGCCAAGAGATTTTTTAATGAGCGGGAAATGGCTTGCAGCAGTTGTTTTGCTGTCAACTTCGATACCTTGGAAAAAGGGGCTCTCATGCATGGTATGGAGGTAAACGCGCTGATAGATCAGCTCAACAACTTCCTGAAATCACTACCCACACCCATTGCATCGCTGCAGCAGAAATAGCCGAACTTCAATTTTAAATTTGTTTTGGATTGCTTCTATAGGGGGGAGAGGCGGTCTTAGCTCTATAGATTGGACCCGATGGGTCCAATATTATTTGTAAAGGCTGGGTCTGATCTAAAACTTAGGATTCTTGCAGTAAATTTCTAAGGATACCTTCTGCAATATCTCTGCTATCAACATTATACCCATTTTCGATTGCAGCTTTGACACGTGCCACTTCGCTCGCACGGACATTAGGGGTCGTGTTGATTACTTCATTCGCCAATTGAACATCTCTGGCGCGCGAAGAAATTTTGATCTGTTCGCCACTAGCAGAGGGTGTTCCACCTTCGCTTTTTGCTACGGGCGCTTTGTCACCAACCTTGACTTTGTCCTGAATGATTTTGTTTTTGATTCGAAAATCGTTGCCTGGGATTTCCATGTTACCAGCCTTTTCTCTTTGTATTGTAAATTAGATGGTTACTTAAGGCCCGTTCTTTTGCTCCTCCAAGAGTGAACTAGGTCTTCAAAGAATTTATCGGTATTGCGTCTAGATACTTTAGCTGAAAAGTGAAATAAATTGTTTTTTTTGCAGCTGTAACTCCTTTAAAATACCGGGTTATCTCCTAAGTGTCAAGTCGGCTTAGAGATATTATAGTTTTTGGCAGGGAAGTATCAGTAAGACTATTTATGGTATTTCAGTTCAATAATCCAATTGTTTAGCATTACATCCTATATCCGATAAATTAGCATGCCTCACAAGAACCCATTTCCAACCGTGGATATCATTATAGAGAATGGAGGTGGGATTATCCTTATTGAGAGGTTGAATGAACCTTTTGGGTGGGCGATTCCAGGTGGATTTGTAGATTACGGCGAATCTCTGGAAGCTGCAGCCCGACGGGAAGCACATGAGGAAACAGGTTTAAGAGTAGAGTTGTTGGGCCAGTTTCATACGTATTCTGATCCATCCAGAGATGCTCGGCAGCATAATATTTCTACGGTTTTTATTGCCAAGGCCGATGGAACTCCAAAAGCAGGTTCCGATGCCAAAAAAGCTCAGGTATTTACCACTCTTCCAAAACCATTGGTTTTTGACCATGCCAAAATACTGGGGGATTATTTTCAATGGTTGGAAAATGGCAGACCTGACAGAATTCAGATCAAACCTTGAACTTTGAAAGACTAATGAAGAAATCATTTATTAAAATTATATCCATTTTAATACTGGGAGTTTGCCTGGTTTCAGTAAAAACGGAAACCAGTGAGGCCATTGATAGAGAAAAATATTCCCGGATCATTTGGAACTATCTTGAAGAACTTTGCGAGTTCGGTCCACGCAATCCCGGCAGCAAAGGTTATTTGGAGACCATCGAACTCATCCGTCGTGTAGGAAAAAAATATGCTGACAGGGTTGTAGAAAAACCTTTTTTGGTTCAAGCATCCGAAGGTGAAAACATTCGTATGGTCAATTTAGAACTGCAATTTTTAGGAACAGAAGGAGGGACCCCTATTATTATTGGTTCCCATTTTGATACGCGTCCTTTTGCGGATCAAGAAACGGACCCAGAAAAAAAAATCAAGCCCATACTCGGTGCGAATGACGGCGGTTCCTCCACAGCGGTCTTGTTAGGTCTGGCGCATTACCTTTTTCAACATCCCGCTCCCAGACCCATTCACCTGGTGTTTTTTGATGGCGAAGATTATGGGGCTAGTGGTTCGGGTCTCAACCTTTTGGGTTCCACACATTATGCTCAAAGTCTCCTGAAGGTGGACCGAAAGTCCTGGCCTTATTGGGTGTTGATCCTGGATATGATTGGAGATAAGGACCTGCAAATTTTTAAAGAGACATACTCCATGAAAGGCAGCGGTCGTTTTCTTGACCAGATATATTCCGTAGCTAAAGCGCAAAAAAACTTATCTTTCAAACCACAATCGAAGTACACCATTTTTGATGACCATTATCCTTTCCATAAAATGGGTATCCCCGCTACAGTTTTGATCGATTTCGACTATCCCTACTGGCATACCCAGGAAGATACCCTGGACAAATGTTCGCCGGAAAGTATGTTTTCTGTTTTTTCGGTGGTGACTGAAACGATTCGGAGCTTTTAGGTTTGTGTTAGCGAAGGGCGGATAACTTTTTCTGGGCTTCTTCGTTGAGAGGGTCTATCTCGAGAATTGTTTTTAATTCCTTTTCAGCCTTTTTATAGTCCTTCTTTCCAAGATGAATTTCGTAAAGCTTCCAGTGCATGGAAAGAAAATCAAGACCCATTTCTACAGAACGCTCGTAAGATTTCTGAGCTTCTTCAAAACGATTCATAGCAAACTGGGAATTGCCTAAGTTGAAGTATGCAATCGCGAACTCTGGATTCAAAGCCAATGTCCTTTTTAAATGAGGGATTGCATCTTCCGGCTGGCCGAGTTTGTTCAATACGGCTCCTAAATTAGAAAGAGCTTGTATAAAATTCGGATACGCTTTAATGGCATTTTTAAACAGATTTTTTGCTTGTTCAATTTTACCTGAGCGAAAATAGTATCCTCCCAGATTGGACAAGGCTTCGGGGAAGTTGGGTTGTAACGCAATCGTTTTTTCATAATGCCGAATGGCTTCTTCCTCCATCCCGAGATCGCGATAGGCAGCTGCAAGGTCGTAATGGGCGAGGGCGAAATTGGGATCCTGAGCCAGAATTTTTTCGAACTCATTGATCGCTTTATTGGGGTCCCCCAATCCGTTTAGATAGAAATTACCGCGATAATACATGGCCTCTTTAGAAATTTTGTCTTGTTGCAAAAGTTCCTTGAAGTTGAATGTCTTTGTTTCTTTCAAGTAAGGTTTAATATGCTGAATCGGAATGGCAAGGTTGATGGATCGGCCTTCAATCGTTGCAATTCCTACAACTTTGTTGTTTCGATCAACCAAAGGCCCACCACTGAACCCCGGGCCAAATTCCGTAGTTGTGTAAATAAAAGGGATATCGGGAAAAGCTTGGGGGTGCAGGCCCAGAACAAAGCCGTAAGTTTGGACAACGATGCCTTCCACGGTTCCGTTATTTTCTTTTACATTTTCAGATAAATATCCTAAAGCACTGGTGTAATCGTAAGCCTGGAGATTTGAAGAATCTCCTAGTTCCAGAGTAGAGTAAGATCCCTCTGCCAGTTTTAAAATTGCAAAATCTTTGATGCGATCAACTTTATGAATTCCTGTCACACTTACTTGAGTCCCATTTGGGAAATAGGCTTTGACGGAGTGAGCATCAACGAGCACATGATAGTTTGTTGCCAGAGTGCCCTCGGGTTGAATTACAAAGCCTGATCCGGTTCCGACTGTTTTGCCAGCTTCATCTTTTGCAATGAGTAGGGCAACAGCACTTTTATTTACCTCATGGGCGCCTGCCGAACTTAGCCACCCCAGCAGAATTAAAAGAATAGAGGCAAAAATAAATTTTTTCTGATTTAACAATTTCATAGCCTAGAGCATTGGTGACCTGCAGGGTTTACCAATACATGTCGAAACAAATATGTGAGTTAATTTATTATTAAATTATAACAGATTTTACTAGAAAATTTGAAAGGCTGGAATTAGGGGAGTGATGAAAAGGGAAGCAAAAAGAACACGGCTCAGCATTGCTGAGCCGTGTGGGGAAATTATTTGACGTTGAAAGTCACTTCTGTTGTTAAAGCAGGATTGTAGGGAACATGGTTTCCCTTTGCAAATAGAGCACGGACGGTATGTTTGCCTGAAGATAGTTTGATCTCTTTGCAGGTTGAACCATCGCCCATGTGAATGTGGTTAGCATCTTTGCCAATGGGCTTGCTCAAATCTCTGGGAATATCTACGTCAACTAAAAGGTGGTGATGGCCTTTCCCATCATTTACACCTTTTTTTGCAGGTTCCACTTCCACTCCAGATGTTTCGAGACAGACTTTAACTGGCCCTGTAACCATAGCTCCCTTGGGGGGGCTGGTAATAGTGACACTTGAAAGAACTTCTATGGATACCTTCGCTGTCAGAGCTGGATCGTAAGGAACATGGTTTCCTTTTGCAAATAACGCTCGGATGGTGTGTTTTCCGGCGGCTAGATTTAATTTTTTACATTTTGAACCATCTCCCATATGTACATGGTTGGCATCTTTGCCAATGGGTTTGCTCAAATCGCCAGGAACATCCACATCGACTAAAATGTGGTGATGTCCTTTGCCTTCATGGACTCCTTTTTTTGCAGGTTCAACGGTTACTCCCGAGGTTGCCAGGCAAACTTTTACGGGACCTGAAATTTTGGCTCCATCGGCGGGTTCGCTAATGGATACGGAGTTGCTGGCAAAAGCAGCTGTGCTCGCTAAAGCGTATAACAATACGGTGAGAATAATAAGTTTCGGACGAAGGTTTGTCATGTAACAGGGCTCCTAAGATGTAATTGCGGGTTTGATAAGGTTTGATAAAAAACAATAGAAATTGTAGGTTTATCGTATTTTTCCTTCACCGATCTTAGATAAAATATTGGTGTTAAAGTTTCAAAAAATTAAAACTTTGTTGTAGAAAACCTTGAATTTGTTCTATTTCCCTTGACATCGAAATCAGAGTTACATAACCTCAGAGTTTAGACCAATTTTATTCCAGGGTGTTTCCCCAATTTTTGTCTGTTTCGAGGGAACCCCTATGATTTTTTTAGGAGGATTAGATGGTTGTCACAGGAGAATGTCGGTTACTTCACACATGTGAAATGTGTGAGTTTAATAATGAAACCGATTTTAAAGCCGACAAAAATGAACATAACCGCTGGCTTGTCAATAAGAGGATGAATGAAATTAAACATAAACTTATTATTGGCAGTAATAAAGGCGGCGTTGGTAAAAGTACTGTCACCACCAATCTTGCAATCGCATTGCAGGAAAGTGGTTATTCGGTAGGGTTGGCTGATGCTGATTTGCACGGGCCAAATATTCCAAAACTGTTGCAAGCTGAAAATGTGCGTTTGAAATCTACCGATGTGGGAATCGATCCTTACGAGACAAGTAATGGTTTGAAGGTGGCTTCGCTTGGGTTTTTGATCGAAGACCCAAACATGCATATTGCCTGGCGTGACGCAGTTAAATATGATTTCATTATTGAGCTTCTGGGAAATATTAACTGGGGACCATTAGATTACCTTCTATTCGATTTGCCACCAGGAACTGGAAACGAACAAATTACCATTATCGATTTTATTGGTGAAGTAGATGGGGCTGTGGTTGTCACTACGCCACAAGACCTGGCTATCCTTGACGCCCGGAAAATGATCTCGTTTTCGAGAGACAGTAATGTTCCGATTGTTGGGGTGATTGAAAATATGAGCACCATGGCCTGCCCGCATTGTGATAAAGAAATTGATGTGTTTAAAAAAGGCGGGGGAAAGAAACTTGCTGAAGAATTGGTGCTTCCCTACCTCGGAAGTATTCCTCTTGATGGTGATATTGTTGCCAACTCAGACAGTGGGCAGCCTGTGGTGCTTTCGCGTCCAGATTCTACTGCTGCAAAGGCTTTTATGAAACTTGCAGAAAATTGTCATAAATTTCTAAATCCGGAAGAAGTTTTTAAAAAATAATTTTTTCGATAAAAATCTGCGGATGAAATTTGTCGCTTTTTTGCAAGTTATAATTTCCGGTTAAATCCCCTCAATCTAATATCCGAATGGCTCCCGATAATATGGAACAAGGGATTGCGTTTCGGATGTTAAATGGGGGATAATATAGGGTATAGGTTGTTTGATTTTGAATCCGGGCCGTTTTCTTAAGGGCCTTTCCTCGAATTTTAGCTTCTCTTCTTTATAAGGTAGGGCGTGTTAAATAAATCCAAAAATAATAAAGCGGCTCTAGCAATAATTTTCTCTTTTTTAATTTTCCACCCGGGCCTGGCATTTTCTGATTCCAATCCACCCGCCTATTACTCTAATAATCCTATTGTTGCGGAAGTGGATGGGGAACCCATTCATCTGGATGATTTAAAGCGCGTTCGTATTCAGGAAGCGTTGATGCAACTCCACCAAATGGAAACTCGTGCTTTGAAAGAGAAGATACTGGAAAAACTTTCTAAAAAACACCCAGAGCTTTCGGTGGAAAATTCGCTTAAGGTTTCTGATGTTGAAGTTAAGAAGTTTTATGACAACACGCCTGGAATAAAAGAATTAGGAAGTTTGCCGAAGATGCGAGGCGAAATCCAAGACTATCTGAGAAACAGCTACCAGAATATTTATATTGAGCAACAATTCCAGCACGCCATCAAACAAGGCTGGGCCAAGGTATATCTCACCCCTCCTAATGATTTTCATTTGGAAGCGGGGATTGGAACTGCGATGTTATGGTCTGCTGAAAATAAAACGGCTCGAGTATTTGTGCTGGAATATTCTGATTTCCAATGCCCTTTTTGTAAAAGAGTACAAAGAACTTTGCAAAAAATTAGAAAAAGATATCCGCACGCAGTTCAATTCGGTTATCGACATTTCCCCTTGCCCTTTCATGAAGCAGCAAAAAGTTTCGCAGAAGCTGTTGAATGTGCGAGAGATCAAAATAGGTTTTGGGAGCTTCAGAGTTGGTTTTATAAAAATTTGACTCAGACTTCTACTGAAAAGGAGATATTGGAGGGGGCTCGAATTTCCGGAGTCAAGAATATTGATGAGTTTAAATCTTGCTGGAAAAAAGGCAAATATGAAAAAAGAGTAGAAAAAGATATTCGAGACGGTGTGGAAATTGGTATCCAGGGCACTCCCACCTTTCTGCTCGGTTCCTACGACCAAGAATCCGGAAGGGTTTCTGGCGAAATGTTTTCAGGAGCCGTTTCAGAAGAAAAGTTTGTCAAGATTATTGAAAAATACCTCGCCATAACCGGAACTGAAGCCAAGCTGAACCCGTAGTATTCCTGCCATTCCTTTTCCTTACTATATGAAAAGAGCTTTTATAATCCTATTTTTTTTATTTTCGTTTCCCCTCCCATTGTTTGCAATTTCCCCCTTTGACCGCTTACAAAACTCCGATCCCTTAATTACGCCCATTAAGATAAGCGTATTGACAAATAAATCCGTGGTTTTACAAGGTGAAGAGTTTAAATTCCATATTTCCATTATTATTGAAGAAGGGTGGCACATTTACTCGCTATCCCCTTTAGCGGGAAACGAACTTCTGGCAACTCAAATTCTCATGGGTGAAAATGGTTTCCGGGAAAAGGATGCTTGGAAGGAACCCAAACCTGTTTTTATTCAGGACGGCGCTGTTGGAAAAATGGTCAAAGGACATAAGGGCAATGTTGAATTTTCAAGAAACTATTTAGTTCCTGTCGAAGTTGCGATCAAAACACATTCTATTGATGGTAAGTTGATTTTCCGTGCCTGTGATAACCAAATATGTACCCTCCCACAAGAAGTCCTTTTTCACACCACCATTCAGGTAAAAAATAAATAGTTGAGGATGCCCTCAGCCATATTTCCCCAAGGTTTAGAGTGGGTTTGGTGATATAGTTATATATCCCTTTAAATACTTGTTTTATAAAGATGCAAATAATTACTACACATTTGAATGCAGATTTTGATTGTATCGCCTCCATGATGGCAGCGAAAAAGTTGTATCCCGATGCCCTTCTTGTTCTTCCAGGGAATTGCGAAAAAAAGGTGGGCGAGTTTTTAAAGCAGGAGAATTTTGCTCTCGAATTTAGTCGTCTCAAAGATATTGCGTTAGAGAAGGTCACCCTTTTGGTTATAGTGGATACCCATGACCCAAAGCGAATTGGCATGTTTTCTTCTTTAGTCAATGGCGCAAATGTCAATGTGCATATTTATGACCACCATGAAAGTCCTGTTTTGGATGCTAGGGTTGAAAAAATGATTGTTGAAAATAGAGGGGCGTGCGCAACCATTTTGTCAGAAATACTGGATGAAAAGAATATTTCTTTAACATCTAAGGAAAGTACATTGATGGCATTGGGTATTTATCAGGATACTCATTCTCTTACTTCTTCTTCAACTACTCCTGAAGATTGTTCAGCAGCAGGGGACTTGTTAAGAAAAGGGGCGGATCTGGATTTGGTCTCGCGATATATGTCTCAAGATCTCAATGAAGAACAATTGGATATCTTCAATGAGCTTGTGGCGAACCTAGATAGAAAATTAGTAAATGAAGTTGAAGTGACGATTGCTACCGCATCAGTGGAAAATTATGTCAGTGACCTGGCTTATGTTGCCAGTTGTATATTGGAATTAGAAAATCTCAATGCCTTATTTGCAATCGTGCGGATGGATAAAAGAATTTATTTGATAGCTCGAAGCCGAGGATCTGAGGTCAATGTTTCCCGAGTAGCTCAAATCTTCGGCGGGGGAGGCCATAAAAATGCTTCTTCCGCCAGCATCAAGGATATGACGCTGGTGCAGGCTCGAGAAAAACTTCTTGAAACTTTAGCTGAAAAAATACAACCAGCTAACCGAATAAAACATGTAATGCACTTTCCTGTTGTTTCGGTTTCAACGGATGACTCGATCCGATCGGCAGAGTCTGTACTTACTCTTTATAACTTGAATACGCTACCCGTTTTATTAAATGAGAAACCGGTCGGATTGATTACGCGACAAATTGTGGAAAAAGCTATCCATCATAAATTGGAGGAGGATTGTGTTGAGGAGTTCATGGTTCGCAAGTTCTCTGTCACTGGGCCCGATGAAATTTTTAATTCCGTAGTTCCTCTAATAATTGAAGAGAAGCAGAAAATAATTCCTGTGGTTAATTCAGATGAAAAACTAGTGGGTGTGGTGAGTCGTGGAGATATCTTACGGGAAATGCAAGCCAGCGAAGGCGGGAAAGTTAGTCCTGTGCTGGGAAAAATGGGTGTTAAAAAAAATATAAAAAGTTTGCTCAAAGAAAGGCTGGGGCAAGACCTGCTGAGAATTCTGGAGCGGATCTCGCAAGTCGCAAATCGATCTGAAGTTACTGTCTTTGCAGTGGGCGGATTTGTCCGGGATTTGCTTTTAAATATTCCCAATAAAGATATTGATATCGTTGTTGAAGGAGATGGGATTTTGTTCGCTTCTTGCCTTGCTGAAGAATTCGATGGCAGAGTTAAGTCTCATGAAAAATTTGGAACTTCGGTGATCATATTTCCGGACGGTTATAGAATCGATGTGGCCACGGCACGACTTGAGTATTATGAACACCCTGCAGCCTTACCCACCGTTGAACAAAGTTCAGTGAAGTCGGATTTATATAGAAGGGATTTTACCATCAATAGCATTGCTGTGAAGCTGAATGGCGAAGGTGCTTTTTGTTTGATGGATTTTTTTAATGGTGAAAGGGATTTGAAAAATAAAGAAATTCATGTTTTGCATAATTTAAGTTTTATTGAGGATCCGTGTCGATTGTTTCGATCCATACGCTTTGAACAACGATTCAGCTTTAAAATTAGCAAGCAGACAGAGGCATTTATGAAGGTTGCTATTAAAAAAAGGTTGGTAGATTCTTTGAGCGGGACGCGTCTTTTAAACGAAATAATTTCAATATTAAAGGAGAAGCATCCCTTAAACTGTATTTTAAGGATGCAGGAGCTTGGCCTTTTGGAGTTCATATCATCCCGAATTATTTCAGATTCTATCGACCTTCAGGCTTTGGAAAAAATTGAAACGGTTTTATCCTGGGCGAAAATTATATCCCTACCTGAGGAGCCCGAAACTTGGTATGTATACTTTCTGGCTATGATTTATTCTCTTGATGAAGAATCTTTTTTGCAAATGATTGAAAGACTTCAAATGCCGGCCCGATTAAAAAAATCTTTGAGTAGAGATAGAAGTGCTTGTAAAGAAGGATTGGAACTTCTTAAAAAAGAAAAGGATTGGGAACCAGAAACGATCTACAATCTGTTTTCAAATTTCTCAGTCGAAGCGATAATATATTTTCTTGCTGTGGCTTCAACAGACCGGGCCAATCGATATGCGAATATATACTTTACTCAATATCATGATCGGGCAAAACTATCATTGACGGGAAATGATCTTGTAGAAATGGGGTTGGAACCCGGCCCTGTTTTCCAATCTGTATTTAAGGCGCTTCGGGATGCACATGTGAAAGGGGCGATAGAAACGCGGGAAGAAGAAGTGGCTTGGGTGCGAAAAGAGTTCCTTGAGTAATAGAATGGATTATATGTGATACAATCCGGCTTAATCTTTTTAAATTTTAAAATGGTAAATTGTTGTGGCCAGCGTTGAATATCTAATAAAGCAATTTTTAACTCCAGATAAAAAAAATTTGGATCTGAGTAATCAGAATATTGGCGATAAGGGTGCTGTCACTCTGTCCAAATCGAAAAGCGTAAAACGCTTAAAAAAGCTCATGCTTCCCAATAATAATATCAGTGACGAAGGCATCATTGCTATAGTCTCATCGGAGAATTTCAAAAACCTGACCGATTTGGATATTTATGGAAATGTAATAAGTGATGATGGCGTGAAGGCGATTGCCGAATCTCCTCATATGTCCAACTTGAAGAAACTGAGTCTTTATGGAAATCTTGTGGAAGATGAGGGTGCAATAGCCATTGCGGAGTCTAAGGTTCTTTCAAAACTAAAGCATCTATTCATCACTTCCAACCGCATTCGCCGTGAAGGAATTGAAGCATTAAAAAATGCAAAATGTCGAACCCGCCTATGCCATCTTCACGTAGATGATTTGAAGGACTTTTTCTATGAAGAAGATCAGGACTATGAGGATGCTGACTTGATAAATAGTTGGGAAGAGTTAAAGGCACGCAATGCAGCAAATGAGGACTCAGAGGATTGATCTGGGTGAATATGGGACCTCGTCTGCTAGCTGCTTTCTGGGTATCTGTGGTTGTTTTTTCTGGTGCAATTGCTTCAGCGCAAATAGATGCTTCAAGTACTGATTACGAAGCATTATTTAAAAACAATCTTCGAAGGGGATTCCTGAATCTTTCAGGAAAGAAAATTGGCGATAAAGGTCTTCGGGTTTTACTCAAGCAGGAATTTTTAGGAGACCTGAAAAAGCTGGATTTGCGTTACAACGAGATAAGTCCTGGGGGTGCCAAAATGTTGGCAGGGGCAGCTCCTTTCCCAAAGCTTAAAACCTTAATACTGAAACATAATTTTCTTTCAGATGAGGGTGCGATAGCCCTTGCGAAATCTAGAAGCTTTTCCCAGGTGAAAGATTTGCAACTTGGTTGGAATGAAATCAGGGATGCTGGGGCATTGGCTTTTGTAGAATCTCAAAATTTCCCCAATCTTAAAAAGTTGGATTTAAGGGGAAATTTCCTGGCAGGAAAAACCAAAGATGTTCTTAGAACTTCCTTATCTCATCTCAGGTCTTTGCGTATATTTCAATCTGAATGACTTCAGGTAAAAAAGATTTACACTTGTATGATTCCTGAATCCTCGTCATAAAAAAACGTATCGCCATCCGGACCCCGGTACGATATTTCCTTAACTTCCCAGATCTGCTTTGCTTTTACATCAGCTTCTGCAGCATGGAACCTGCCATTCTCCTCGCGCTGCAAAAGTAAAAATTTATTATTGTTGTTTGAAACGATTTGCCAAAGAAAGAAATCACTTTGAACCGTTCCCTTTTCGTAATCGATGTTGATGATGTTCATTCCTTCAAGCCTTATATTTTATTTGTGAGGTTAATATTTTATATTTGCTGCGATTTCGCGCGCTTTTTCCAGCGATATTTTCTTGCTTGCTGTGTGTGAGTTTTTGAGAATTCGTCGAGCAAATTCAACAGTAGCGTCACGAGTTTTGTTGAGTACCACACCCTGTTTTTCAAAGAAATTTTTCAAGCTGGAAACCTTCAACTTAAGGGTTGTGCCTGGAATTTGCTTTTCTTTTTCAGGATCGGTAAGTTCACCTGCTATATCATTAATGATGTTTATTTCTGGAACAATGCCATTTTTGGTTATATCTGCTCCTGCAGGAGTGAAATATTTGGAGGTGGTTAAACGCACTCCAGATCCGTCACTTATTCGGAAAATGGTTTGCACGGAACCCTTTCCGTATGAATTTTCACCAACGAGCAGTGCATTGCCTGAATCTCTTAAGGCCCCGGCAACAATTTCCGAGGCGCTGGCGCTGTATTGATTGATTAGAACTACTACGGGCATTTTATAAAGACTATTTTTGTATAGACTTCGGTACTCTCGGTAATCATCCTCAGAACGCCCTTTTGTGTAAACTACCATACGTCCTTTAAATAAAAAATGACTGGCAACTTTAACCGATTGATGAAGTAATCCTCCCGGGTTTCCACGTAAATCCAGAATGAAACCTTTGATGTCTTCCTTCCTGGCTTCCTCCAGGTATTTTTTTAATTGTTTCTCAGTCAGCTTGGAAAAACTATTTATCTTGAAATACCCAATGTGATTGTCCAAAGGTTCGTATTCGACAGAGTTGACCAGGATAATTCTACGCGTCAGAGTGTGAGTGTATTCTTTTTCCTCGCTCGGACGATACATGGTGATAGTTACATTGGTCTCAGGATACCCTCTGAGAAGGTTTGCCAGTTCCTGGATTTGCAGTTCCTTGATTTCTTTTCCATTCACCCTTAGAAAGGAGTCATCGGCAAGTATGCCCGCTTCTCTGGCTGGAGAATCTTCCATAGTTTTGACCACGAAAAGACGATTGTCCTTCATGGTAATCACCATTCCCAGTCCCCCATATTTTCCTTCTGTATCTCGCATAGATTTCTCGAAAGCAGATTTATCCAGATATTGCGAATAGGTATCGAGAGAGCCCATTAGGCCGCGGATGGCAGCAACCTCGAGATCTTTTTTTGGCAATGAGTTTTTGGATTGGTCGTGAAGAAAGTAATAAATTTTCTGCAGCTCATCCATGTCATGACTCATATCGTAATTTAAAAAATATCGCTTGGTTTTTTTATTGAAGGAAACTGTTTTTCCAGAAGGATCGCTTGTTAAAGTAACATTCGGCGAATCAGCGGTTTTTACCATTTGCTCAATGGCAGCAGAAAAAAGCTTTTTATGGTCGGGTGAATAAACGTATTTTTCAGTCACCAAATCAACGATTTCTTCAAAAGTTTCGAGATCGTTATTGAAAAAGCCAGCATGAGCCGTTGAGCTTAATGAAGTCCAGTTCAGGCTGGGAACTGGCAAGGCCCAGAAAAAGAAAATTAGCGCCGGAAGAAGAGCCCATTTACGCCATTTATTTATTAAGTTCACTTTCATTAACTATTGCAATGGGGGAGGGTGATTGGAATAAGTTGTTTTAGAAATTGATCAATTGTTTTTTAAGATATCATCAAAGATAATTTCCAGATTAGCCGTCATGTCGTCCACATTTCCTTTGGTGATACTGGGCGCAACTTTCAACACATCATTGATTATTATGGTCGGGGTTTCATTGGCTTTGAATTTTTTCGCCATAGCCAGAGATTCATCGGTTTTAGCTGAAATGGCAGCCGACTGCATACCAGCAGCCATTTCTTTCTCAATTTTATGCTCTTTTGCGAGAAACCGAATGACTTTAGGTTGGAAAATATTGATACTCAATTTGAAATTGGTATCAAACAACTCCTGAGTAAACTCCTCTTCCAGCCCAAGTTCATCTGCAATGTAGAATGCTTTAGCGGGATAGGGCGTCTGATTGCCCCAGTAAATTGGATATTTTTTATGATGCAGCTTGTCTTTGAATTTGGCGCGAAGTTTTTTAGAAGTTTCCAAAAACTTATAGCAATGCCCGCAAGAGTAGTTGAAGAACTCTAACATTTTTATTGTTTTTACTCCCTTGAGCTTGGTGATATCACCAATGACTTCATACTTGCCACGGATTTTTTCATCCGCTAAGGCTATACCGGGAAGAAAAAAAATGAAAGCCAATACGATGGCTACTACCTGTTTCATGAACTTCTCCTTATATATTGTATCTACTGATATTAATGTTTAATTTTTGGCCAATATTGCGTGAAGTTGAACCTGGGGCTGTGATTTTTTACATGGCATTTTTTACAAGCATTTCGCGCTTCGCTGCCGAAACCCGGCATCGGTGCTGAAACATGCTTTTTGCCTGCACCATGGCAAACTTCGCACTGGACATTTTTTAAATCGGGTGTGTCCAGTTCACTGATAAAGCCACCTGGACTATTATAGCCAACCACATGGCAAACCAGACATTCTGGATCAAAAGCCTTGTTGATTTTTCTCAACGTTTCATAGGCTTTGCCATGTCTGGAAGATGACCATTTGTCATGCGCTACCGGATGACAGGTTTTACAAACAGTATCTCCCGCGTAAACGGAAACTTTATCCTTATTCCGCTTGGCCGCGAGGCTTTCAAAAAACATCACCTCAATTTTATCGTTGTAAATTTCGTATAATTTTAACATCTCAGGGTCCTTTTTTATACTCGAATCCAGCCTAACCATGCGCTGTTCAAAGGATATCTTCCCCATTTCATTGAATCTTACCTGTATTTCTCCCATTTTCTGTCCTCGAGGCGAAGCCTGTACAAATATTTTTTCTGCTTTATAGACAGGTTTCATGTCTACCGTGTCTGTTTCGCTATCTATATGGCCATTAATGACAATGTCCACCCCATCTATACCCATATATTTTATAGCCTTTTCTCTGTCCATATGAGTGAGTAAAACGATAAGGTCGCTGGATTCTTTAATTCGCGAAATTTCCTGCGAAACGATTTGATCTGGATCGGGAATTTTAAGGCCCGTATGATTTTTTAAATAAAAAAGGCTGGGGTCAACGACGGACAGAGTAGCGACTTTCAGTCCATTTTTAAATTCTTTAATTCGTGTTTTTTGAAATGGAAGATTTTCAAGTTCGATATTTCCTGCAATAAAAGGGATGGGAAGATCCCGTAAAAACTGTGAACCATAAACCAGATCTCGTTCTCCCAACGCGACGGCATCGTAACTCATTTTTTCTGTAGCCTTCATTAGAGTTTCGGCTTTTAATTTCCCCTGTCTTGTGGGTTCTTTGAAATGGTCTCCGGTATCAACGAGTAAGAGATTGGGTTTGTTTTTTCGCAGATCATTGAGGTATTGCATGCGACGTTCAATGCCCCCCTGATCTTCTTCTTTGGCGCAGCCACAGGGTTTTAATTCAGCCAGTAAATTTCCGGTATAAACCACAAGTATATTTTTTGGTTCGGTAGCACCCGAAGAGGGAAGGTTTGAGTGCGGTAAAAGGCAGGCAGAAAGAAATACCAGGAAAACTAGGACAAGTCGGTTCATGTCTTCTAAGGTATCGAAATTAGAAGCTTAAATCAACCTGAGCCAGTTTTTACAATATTAGATCCAAGCCTTGGAGTTCCATTTCTTTGGAAGAAGAAGCGTTTTCTGGGAATTGATTGTTGCCACAGGGAGCTGTGCCGGTTAATATTGATTATCTTTCTGAGGAATTCCATGCCCCAGCGCAAATCCGAAATTCATATGCATTCCACATTCTCTGATGGGGAGTTTCCCCCTGCACAGTTAGTGAATATTGCCAAAGAAAATAATGTGACTCTTTTATCGCTTACCGACCACGACACGTTTGATGGTGTACAGGAATTCTTACAGGCAGCAGAAGGGACAGGTATCGATGCGTTTCCAGGTATCGAGATCACCGTAAAATTTCACGACTTCAATATTCACCTGCTTGCCTATTTTAAGGATTATGAATCAATCCAACCGGAATTGCTTGAGCGAGTGAAAGAAATGACCGAAACCCGCGAAAAACGAATGATAGAACTCATTCAGCGGATTGACGGAGTTATTCCTGAAAAATTCAGAGGGCTCATTGAATTTGAAAATGTAAAAAGGGCTGCCGAAGGTGTTCTGGCAAGACCTCATTTGGCCCGCGAAATGGTCCGTTTGGGTATTGTTTCAAGTACCAACCAGGCTTTTGAGCGTTATCTTGTGAAATACAATGTACAACGGGAAAACCTCGATGCAGCCACTGCAATTTCGCTGATCCGGAAAAGCAATGGGGTTCCCGTTATGGCTCACCCTGGGGAACGGTCCTATTCCCTGATTTGCCCGGAAAAGGGACGAAAAAAAGAGAATGCTCCCGTCCTTCTAGAAGAGCTAATAGAGATGGGATTGCTCGGATTAGAATGTCATTACCCCTATCAGGAACGAATGGGAACCGTGCAATATTTCATTGATCTGGCAAAAAAATTCGACCTGATCGTAACGGGCAGTCGAGATTTTCATGGGTTTTATAACCACCAGCAGGTAAATATATTCGGGACCACTAAAATGGAACCCGTTTTCCACGAGCAATTTCAGTCCGTCTGGAATAACTGACTATTCCCCTTTTAAACTTGGGACGGCTGGAAAGTCGATTGCCGTTTCTGCAATATGGTTAAAGTAGTTAGCAAATATATTTTTTGCCACGAGTGCGATAATTTCAATTATTTCCTCTGAACTGTAACCCGCTTGTTTTACCGCATTGTAATCCTCATCCGACACCCAGCCATGATTGGCAACGACTATACCCGCAAAGGCCAGCCCAGCCTGCGTTTTAGGATCGGTTGACTCCCCTTGCCTGCTGGCAAGAACTTCTTCTTCTGAAAGCCCCGTCCCTTTTCCAATAGCAGTATGTGCGGTAAGGCAATAATTACAGCCATTGATCTCGGAAACGCAAAGGGCAATCTGCTCCTGAAAGGATTGAGATAAAACTCCTTCTGCCAAAGCTCCGTGCAATTGAAGAAACCCTTCCAAAGCTGCTGGAGATTGTGCCATCGTTTTAAAAATGTTGGGTGCTTTGCCGAATTTTGCCTGAACACCATCCAATAATTCTTTTGCTTTACCCGTTGCTTCTTTGGGATTGAGTGGTTCAATGCGTGCCATGGTTTTCCTTGTAGTTAAAAATTAGTTAATGAAATGAACTTTTTTAATGCTTACTGCTACATCTTCAAGTTAAATTTATTGTTACCTGTCATTTTGTCTGGCTTCTTTTAAAATGCTTACAATTTATCAAATGAAATTTAATTCCATAGAAACCTGTCGCCAGCCCTCAAACATTAAGGACTGGCAAGAAGTTCAAGTTGGCTCAACTAGCAACTGCTGTCGAAGGATTGGCGATCATATTTTTAACGGCTTCCGTGGTAACGGGTTTTCCTCCCACAGCCCAATTTCCGGAAGGAACTTCTTCAAGGATCACCCAGGTGACAGGTCGCAGTCCTTCTCCTTCTACCGAAACCACTGCATTGGTTACCTTTTCGATCATTTCTTTCTTCTTTTCGCTATCAAGAACTCCGCTTATTCCCTTAATTTGAATTAATGGCATTTTATTTTTCCTCGGTTAAATTTGATAAATATGGAACGAATGTTCCAAAAATAATTAAAAAAAACTACTTAAACTGTCTTAAATGAAAACGAAGACTATCAAAAATGTCATTAATCTCCGCTTTTGAACCACCTCCTTTCGCTGTTACCATAACACCTCGAATATTGTTTAATATAAAGCGTGCAAGAGAATCGGTATCCGTTGAAGGTTTGAGCTCTCCTTCACGAACCGCATTTTCAAGTGCGCTCTCGATAAGTTTTACGGTTTTACCGCCGCCTTTTATCAAAAGCTTCTGGATGGCAGGGTCTCTGTGTCCCAATTCCAAGGCTGTATTGGCAAACAGGCACCCATTAAAATCTTTTGAGCGAGTGTAGGCTTCTATAGTCTTTAAGAATTTATCCAGATTTTTCAGAGGGGACCCCGATCTCTGCAGAATCGCCTCCCAGGTTTTGCTTAAATACTGGCTGTAATGTTCAATTGCTTCTTTTAGCAAACCATGCTTGTCGCCAAAGGTGTTGTAAAGGCTTTGGCGGCTGATTCCCATATGCTCAGTCAAAGCCTGCATCCCTGTGGCCTCATAACCTTTTTCCCAGAAAAGCTCCATCGCTTTTCCCAAAGCCGTTTCCCGGTCAAATTCCTGTGGTCTTCCGCGTGCCATGCCCTATAATAGACCGATCGTTCTAAAAATTGCAAATAAAAAGTGAAAAAAATAATTTGAGGTGCTTTTCAGGCTTCAGGAGTTTTGCTTAATGCTTTTATTGATCAATTCTTTAAGGCGGGTGGGATCATTAAGTATATGTTTTGGAAGGGTAGCATATTGTTTTTTTATATGGCCTTTGGGGAAATACTTGAGAGGTTTGGCATTTTCTTTTTGAAAAAGGACAGTCAATATTTTTACAGGTAGTTTTAGGGCGACCCCAAACTTTCCGCAAGAGATAAAAATATTTCCATTCACATATCCGGCAATTGCACCAAAACAGAGCTTGAATTCAAGGTCATGGGTGCTCGATAAACGTGGGCGGGTATTCTTGAGTAAACTCTCTAATTGTTTACGGTAAGGATTCTCTGCCACGAAATAGTTCCTCCAGAAAAAAAACAGGCGCAGCCTGCTAAAACAGTTTTTCCTGTTTGCCTTGGCTGGGGGGAATTTTATTGAAATGTTCGTAGGCCATTGGAGTGGCGATGCGGCCCCGTGGGGTACGCTGGATGAATCCGGTTTGGATCAAATAAGGCTCAAGAACATCTTCGATGGTGTCTTTTTCTTCGCTGATAGATGCGGCCAGGCTTTCGATACCCACCGGACCCCCTGCATATTTTTCGATCATTGCGAGCAATAGTTTGTGGTCCATTTTATCCAGACCTTTTCCATCGACTTCCATCATTTCCAAAGCTTTACTGGCTACTTCGCGGTTGATAATCCCATCGGCTTTTACCTGGGCATAGTCCCGCACTCGCCGTAATAATCGGTTTGCGATTCGTGGTGTGCCACGTGAGCGAAGGGCGATTTCGTTGGCCCCTTCTGGGACAATTGATATTTCCAAAATAAATGCGGAGCGGGTAAGAATGGTTTCCAGTTCTTTTTCGCTGTAATAATCGAGTCGATGCACGACTCCAAAACGATCCCGCAAGGGGGAGGTGAGAAGTCCCGCCCGTGTTGTTGCTCCTACCAATGTGAAAGGGGGCAGGTCGAGTTTGATGGAGCGGGCACTCGGTCCCTGACCAATCATAATGTCCAGCTTATAGTCTTCCATTGCTGAATACAGAATCTCTTCAATGACATTGGAGAGTCGATGTATTTCGTCGATGAACAAGACATCGCCGTGTTTTAAATTCGTGAGCAGAGCAGCGAGATCCCCCGACTTTTCGATCACCGGACCTGAGGTGCTTTTAATATTCGCATTCATTTCTGCAGCGATGATATTTGCCAGGGTGGTCTTGCCCAGTCCAGGTGGACCATAAAAAAGGACATGATCTAAAGATTCATTTCGCATTTTTGCTGCGGAAATGAAAATTTCCAAATTTTCCTTGATTTTTTCCTGTCCGACATATTCCGTGAGCTGGCTGGGCCGTAGCTTGTTGTCGAACTGTACTTCTTCCCCATCCATTTCTGAATCAATCAGTCTGTCTTCTTCCATAAAAAATAACCTCCCCCTGTTAAGGGGGTTGAGGGGGTTTCTATGAACCTCTCTTTGTAAAGAGGGGCTGGGGCGATTTACAAATTATTCAAACTCTCTTTAATCAAATCTTCCAGAGAACTATCTTTGCCATTCTCATTATAGGCCGACTTCAATGCTTTTTCTGCCTGCGGTTTTTTGTAACCCAGGTTGACCAGTGCCGATAATGCGTCCTCGTAAAACCCTCCTGGCGATCCTGCATCCGGTTGATGCTTCATTTCCAATGCCAGATCCGATAGCTTGTCTTTCATTTCCAACGCCAATCGTTCTGCTGTTTTCTTACCGACTCCAGGAATAGCACTCAGTCGCGCTGCATCGTTACTCATTACTGCGGAGATTAAATCTGCTGGCGACATGCCGGAAAGGATGCCGAGTGCCAGTTTGGGGCCTACTTTATTAATGGTGATCAGTTTTTCAAAAATTGCCTGCTCTTCTTCAGTCAAAAATCCAAAAAGCTTAAATTCATCTTCTCGGACCCGAGTGTGGATTCGAAGTGAAATTGATTCCCCAGGTTTGGGCAATGCGTAATAAGTTGAAAGCGGTGTGAATACTTTATAGCCGACACCATTGACATCCACAATGGAATGGTCAGGGGATTTGTAAGTCAATTGGCCTTTTAGATGGGCGATCATCAGCGTGCCTTCTGGATTTTTTGTCGCAGTCCGTCATGGTGGATATGGCATATGGCAGCAGCAAGTGCATCCGAAGCATCGAATGGATCGGGTTTTTCTTTGAGTCGTAATAGCGTGGTCACCATGTCTTGCACCTGGTTTTTATCTGCACGCCCATAACCGACGACAGACTGTTTGATTTCCAAGGGACTATATTCTGCCACCGGAAGTTCGCTGTTCACAGCAGCAAGGATTGCGGCGCCTCGTGTCTGACCCAGCTTGATCACTGTTTTAACATTGGTGGCATAGAACAGGTCTTCAACCGCAACCACATCAGGTGTGAATTTTTCCATAGCAATGACCAATTCGTCATAAATATTTTTGAGACGTTTTGGAAAAGCATCCTTGGGTGAGTTGCGGACGCTGCTCCAATGCACCGCGTGCAGATTGCCCTTCACTTCCTCGACGATGCCGAATCCGGTGCAATTGCTTCCTGGGTCAATTCCCATCACACGCATTTTTGGTAACCTTGAGGTTGGGCCGATCTGCCATTGCAAATCAGATAGGGTTTCAGTTGCTTTCGAGGATAGCGTTCATGACATCATCCGGGATGTCGAAGTTTGAGTAAGCTTTTTGGATGTCATCGTGATCATCGAGAATATCCATCAGTTTGAGAAGAGCTTTGCCTTTCTTTTCATCAACCGCAACTGTGTTTGCGGGAATCCTTGTAACTTCTGCCGTCTCCATGGTAATGCTTGCATCTTCGAGGGCTTTTCGCACGCCTTCAAAGCTCTCAACGGCTGTTGTAATTTCGTAATGGTCGTCCACCGTCTGCATGTCATCGGCACCGGCGTCGATGGCCAGTTCCATAAGTTCGTCCTCATCTTTGGTTTCGGTTTTAACCGTGATGAATCCTTTTTGTTCGAACATCCAGGCCACGCAACCGTTTTCACCCAGGTTGCCACCGGCTTTTCCAAGAGCAGCGCGGATTTCGCTAACCGTCCGGTTTTTATTGTCGGTCATGGCTTCAAGGAAAATGGCAGCACCACCGGGACCATAACCTTCGTAATTGACTTCTTCGTAATGCACGCCTTCCAACTCGCCGGTGCCTTTTTTAATGGCGCGGGTGATATTATCGCCCGGCATGTTTTGTCCTTTAGCCGTCAGGATAGCCGTGCGCAGGCGCGGATTACCATCCGGATCACCACCGCCAATACGCGCTGCAACAGTGATTTCTTTGATGATTTTGGTGAAAATTTTTCCACGCTTGGCGTCCAATGCGCCTTTTTTATGTTTTATACTTGCCCACTTGGAATGACCTGACATGTCTCGTAAAATCCTTTTATGCGTTTGAGTTGCGAACCACGGCCTAATTTAACATACTAAGACGATGAAAAAAATTGAAATTAAAATCTCAGGGAAACCGATTTCAGCCCAGGCAGGGGAAACCATCGTCCATGCGCTTTGGGCCGCAGGAATGGCGGAATCGGTTCAGACAGGTTGTGCGGGTGGCGTTTGCGGGGCTTGCACCGTCACCGTTCGTTATGCTGACGGAAAACAGGGAGGAACGGAACTCGCCTGCATGAAGCCAGTAGAGGAGGGTATGGAGGTCTTTCCCTGTCCCGTAGAACCGGATAAAGCTGTTGAGCCTGTTGCCAATGCGGATGCGCTGACCCTGCAATCGGTTTTTCCTACGGTCAACCGGTGCACAAAATGTGGCAGTTGCACCACCGCCTGCCCGATGTCCATTCCTGTGATGGATTCGGTGATGCGTATGCAGCAGGGGAACTTCGATGAGGTGGCGGAAGACTTTACCACCTGCATTCATTGCGGACTTTGCCGCTTTGTCTGTGAAGATAAAGTCAAGCCGCATAATATGGGACTTTGGATTCGTCGTTCCCTGGGGCAAAGTCAACCCATGCTTGAAATGCCAAATGAAGAACAGGATCGGATTGAAAAAGAATGGCAGTATTTATTGGTAGAAGACAAACAGGAAAGAATGCAAAGAGCAAAAAAGTTTCGTGAAAGCGGGAGCATCTCTGCATGATGGAATGGGCTAAAGAATCGCTTGAAAAAGTGGAACGGTCTCGCGCTGCACGTCTTAAGCAACCAGCTCCCTCTCCGAGTGACGATGAATCAGAAAGCATTCTGAGAAATTTTCACCCCGATTATTTAGGGAAAGAACGAACCCTAACCGTAGGTCCAAATGCTGGCGGTCAAAAATTCCCATTGGAGTTGGCAGATTTATTGGAGGCGGACAGTCCACTTCCTGCTTCGCATTCAACTAAATCCGATATCGAAACCGATGTATTGATTATAGGCGGGGGAGGGGCAGGAGCTGCGGCAGCCTTGGCGTTGGAAGGATCGGGTCTGAACGTCCATCTTGCTACCAAATTGCGCCTGGGAGATTCCAATACGGTGATGGCAGAGGGCGGTATCCAGGCTGCATTGTCTGAAAACGATTCCCCGAGAAAACATTTTGCAGATGCCTTGGTGGGGGGACATGGTGAAAACGAAACCGATCTGTTACGGATTCTTTGCGAAAGTGGACCTGAGAGGATTCGGTGGCTCAGTCAACTTGGTTGTTTATTTGATAAAAACCCGGATGGCACATTTCGTTTAAGGGGAGGCGGTGGAACTTCAGTCCCACGCGTGCTGGCCTGCCGCGACTATACCGGGTTGGAAATCATGCGGGTATTGAAAGATGCCGTGAGGTTGAGCTCTACAAATATTCTGGAAGAGCATGTTGCTGTTGAGCTTTTAGATGATGGTCACTCAACTGTGACCGGTGCCGTCTTATTTGATCGAAAAAGTTCAAGACTGATAAATGTCTCGGCGCGGGCCGTGATTCTTGCAACCGGGGGTAGTGGTCAATTACGCCTGCAGGGGTTCCCGACCAGCAATCATGTGGGCGCAACTGGGGATGGATTGGTGCTTGCATACAGGCAGGGTTGCCGTCTTGTATTTTTGGATAGTTATCAGTATCACCCTTCAGGAGCCTGCTATCCCGAGGCATTGGTGGGGCAATTGGTGACCGAAGCAATTCGATCTGCGGGTGCGCAGGTCGTGAATGCTGAGGGGATTCATTTCATAAACGAGATGGCCTATCGCGATGTTTTGGCAGGAGCGATTATTAAAGAAACCCGTGAAGGCCGCGGGGTCACAACTCCAAATGGAAAAATGGGCGTTTGGTTGGACACACCCATGATCGATTTGAAGAATGGAGAAGGAACTTTGGCAAAACAGTTCCCCGGCTTGATTCATCGCTTTGAACGTTACAGAATAGACCCAGTCAAAACGCCTGTTTTGATTTACCCCACTCTGCATTACCAGAACGGTGGAGTTTCTGTGGATGCTCAGAGTAAAACAGAAGTGAACGGATTGTGGGCATGCGGCGAGGTGACGGGGGGATTGCATGGAAAAAACCGTCTTATGGGAAATTCGCTACTGGATATTCTCGTTTTTGGCCGCCGGGCGGCGGAATCGGTAAAGGACGGTCTTCCGGAACGAGGTCCCTTGACTATGACCCGCTCAAATCAATTTAGAACAACTCAATCGCATTGTTCCCCGATCTTTTTCCCTGCAGCCTCTAAAATGAAACTTGAATTCAATCCATCTGAAACAGATAAAAAAATAGAAGGCTCATCTACTTCGGAAACTTCCGGTGGTTTCGAACCTCCTGATCCTTTTGCCCGATAATTTTTTCAATGGTCGAAAATTTTCTTACTGCCTATTGGATAAAAATTTTTGCATCACTCGTTGTGTTTGGTGCGTTGATCGCAATGTTCATTCGGCAAAGTCGCGACCAGGCGAATGCAGATCCCCAGGCGATAGTGAATGTGTTGGGTCAATTAGGGGCCGATTATGAGGTGGTGGCAAATGTGGTTGTACCGGGAGACCGTGGCATGTTTGATTTAGGAAACGTTGTGGTTTCTCCTTACGGAGTTTTTGTGATCACCGTGAAGCAGACCATCGGAAAAATATTTGGCAGGGAAGGGGATCGAGATTGGCAAGTGAAGTCTGGAAGAAGTCGGGATTTAATTCCCAATCCCCTCTGGGAAAACCGCAAACACGTGAACGCATTGGAAAAGGTAATTGGGCCTGTTCCGTTTATTTCAATAGTCGTTTTTCCAAGGGGTAACTTGAAAGGCGAGTTTGGTAAAAACGTGGTTCGATTGGGTGAACTTAATAAGTTTATTGCTCAAAATAAAACATCCCGCCTGTCGGTGGACAAGCGGGATGAGATATTGAAAACTTTACGAAAACGATAGTCCCAGGTCAGGGCCTGATCGGTTTGTATTATGCAGTTACATCAATGTTGTTGCCAGTGATGGCATGTTCGGTGGCCTGAACCGCCTGTTGAATGAGATTCACAGCAGCTTCACCTTCTTGCTTTTGGTTGTCCTGCGCGGTTTTTAAAGCCGCAATTTGAAACTGTGGGCTCACTCCTTGTGTTGCACTGGAACTACTGACAGGTGACATTTTCAATTTCCTTCAGTTAAAATTTTCCTTAAAGTCATTATCGGCACAAAACTTTTGATCTTTAATTTTTTTTAACAAAAAAATAACATTTTGATAAATAGACACATAATTGTGTCCGCATTGGAGTTGAGAGAATGAAATATAAAGTTGCGGTTGTTACAGGGGCATCATCTGGGATAGGTAAGGCAATTGCTGAATCCCTTGCAAAGCAGAATGTTCGACTCGTTTTAATTGCTCGCCGCCACGACAAACTGGAACAGGTGAAGCGGGAATTACAGTCATATACTGAAGTCCATGTCATAGCTTGTGACATAACCCACCAGCAGGAGATTTCAGATGCGTTAAATAAGGTTCCTGATGCGTTTGCACCAATTGATGTTCTCATTAATTGCGCAGGCCTGGCTCTGGGTTTAGATGTTGCCCAGGAAACCGTTTGGAAAGACTGGGAAAAAATGGTGAATGTGAACTGTATTGCATTGTCATATCTTACCCACTTGTTACTTCCCGGTATGGTTGAAAGAGATTTTGGGCATATTGTAAATATTGGGTCCACCGCGGGTACTTATTCATATAAAGGTGCCAATGTGTATGGTGCTACAAAAGCCTTCGTAGAACAATTTTCACTCAATTTAAAAGCCGATTTATTGGGTTCGTCCGTGCGGGTTACTAGTATTGAACCGGGTATGGTGGGTGATAGTGAATTTTCGTTAGTGCGTTTCAAAGGTGATAAGGATAAAGCCAATCAGGTTTATGAAGGTTTAAAGCCGTTGTGCCCTGATGATGTTGCTGCCAGCGTTTTATGGGCTTTAACTCAACCCCCTCATGTAAATATAAACAGAATGGAATTAATGCCGGTGAGCCAGGCCCCCTCACACCTTGCATGCAGCAGAGCGGGTAAGATTGGCTAATTAATTGAACGTTTGAAACGAGACTTAAAGATGTTGGGTTTTACTTTTTGGGAATGCAGTTACTTCAAGCTTTTCCAATGCAGAGGGTGCCTAGAAAATTTTTACTTGCATCACTCTCAAAAACCACGTCGTGAGGGATATCCCAGATTCCAAAAGCGTCTACCGAATACAACTTGGCTTCGGTTTTTTTGGGGGATATAAACCGGATTTTCATTTCCCGAATAATCAGAGAGTCTGCTTTTCTTCCTGACAAATTAGAGATAAAAGCTTCCCTATCTTCTTCAGCAACTAAATCGTCAATCATTTGTCCCTCCAAGTCTTCTGGAACATAACCCAGGGATTCAAATGCCGGGTTGGCAAAAGTTATTTTTCGATCAGGGTCCAATTGAAAAACTAAATCGGGGATCCCATCCAAGATGGCTTTAAAAGAGAAATTTTTTACTAACAATTTTCTATGGTCGCTAATCAGCCTGAGTTGATTGGTGATGCGGATGAATACCTCTTCTTTGCGAATGGGTTTGGTAATGTAGTCGATTCCTCCTAATTGGAATCCTTTGGAAATATCAGAAGAATCAGAAAATGCAGTAAGGAAAATGATGGGAGTGTCTTTCTGCGCTGGATCTTTTTTGAGACGTTGACAGACTTCGTACCCATTGATTCCTGGCAGACCCACATCGAGAAGAATAACATCGGGTTGAAAAACAGGTATTTTTTCTAGAGCATCCTCACCCGTGCTGGAAATAGCTATTTTTAGTGCGAGTCTTTTTAAAATTTTATGGATAAGTTCAGCATTGTCTGCCATATCTTCGACAATTAAAACTTTCATCCCTACCAAATCGTAGTCCATATTTTCCCCATTTTTTCCGGTTAGGACGTTATTTGTTTGCCTGATTATACCTATTTTCTAGTTTGATATAAGCCCGAATAGCAGAAAAACATTGAAATATCGGCATGTCGGACTATGCTGTTTTGAAAGGTATTTTGTTATGGTTGGTGTTTTAGGCTTTTCTTCCATTCGATGGAATAAATGCATTACAATAATTCTCTTTCAGAGAATTGAAATTATAGAGAAGGTGAAAAGATGAAACGTTTTGTTTTGATTTGTACTTTGCTGGTGGCTTTTTTAATGAATGGAATTGCTTTGGCAGTGGATAAAAAATATTTGTTTCCTGGTCCAGAATATAAACCTTCCTGCGATATTTCTAAAACCACCATATGCACTATAGAAATCTGGCTTGGACATAAACACAAAAAAAATAAAAAGGCCATAAAAGAGCTTTTGAAATTAAAATCCCTGAAGGTTTTAGGGCATACCGTGCAGTATTGGCGGCCTAAAGGCGGGCACCCGCCGACAAATATTGCCATAGGAAGTGCAGTCAGTGCTGAGGATGCGCGCTTTGCCATAAATTTTGCCCTTAAATTTAATGACCGGGTTGATGGCCTGATATCCCGTCCGCTCAATCCTCCAAATTATGTTGCCATTGCGACATCTGCCTGGGATGCAATGTCGGAAACTCCCATCACTCAAGACGATTTAGAACGGTTGCGAGATCCTAAATTGACAACGGAAGAGTTCCATTCTCTCTATTACGAACTCACCAATGAGGCAAACGTCCAAAATAAGTTTTATTAGCATGACCACGAATCTATTTATCCCTTTTTGTTTCTGTAGAGTAATTTTTGTTTAAAAATTATAGATTTGGAGAAGAAGTTGGGTTGAATAATCTGACAACCTTCTCCTGTATTGCGAAGTTTGACAAATGGAGTGGGATTTGATAGAAGCTAAACCTTTGAATTAAAAAACGGGGAGGCTTTTTATAGTTTTCCTATTCAGAGTAAATAAAAAGGGGATACCCGTGCTAAATAGAGGTAATCATTATGCTTGAACTAGCTTTTGCAATGGCTCCTCCTCCTGAAGGAGCTGATCCTGGGGGAGGCAGTTTGTTGGCTTTGTTGCCCCCAATGATCATGATGTTTTTGATCTTCTATTTTATTTTAATTCGTCCGCAGCAGAAAAAGCAGCAGGAAGCCAGAAAAATGCTGGATGATTTGAAAGAGGGCGATAACGTAGTCACACTGAGTGGATTTCACGGAACCATTAAGAAAATAAAAGATGATACGGTGATGTTGCAGATCGCAGACAATGTTCGAGTGAAGGTCAATCGATCTTCCATAGGAAATAAAAAACAATAAAAGAAAGAACAAATGTACAAGAATCTCAAATGGCGAATCCTTTTAATCCTCATTACTGTTTTGGGGGCAGTTGCCTTGGCATACCCGCTCAAGGAAAAAATTTCCCTTGGACTGGATTTGCAAGGGGGCATGCATCTTGTTCTTGAAGTTAAAGTGGAAAAAGCGGTTGAGGCCAGCCTGGAGCGTTTGGCGGATGATATCAAACGTGATATCGGTGAAGAGGATTTAGAAGTTGATCGCATCAAAGCTATTTTTGAAAAGCTGCAGGTCAATATTCGAATGGTAGATTCTTTGGATCTTATTCCAGTTAAAAAAGTGATGGAAGGGTATGCCTTTTTTAAAATGGTCAGCGAAGATTCAGATGGATTGGGTTTGATTTATGAATTGGATCAGGATCAGGTACAGCAGATCCAGCAAAATGCGGTGAGCCAGGGACTGGAAACGATTCGCAATCGGGTGGACCAGTTTGGCGTATCGGAGCCAACCATTCAGATTCAGGGAGAACGACGCATCCTGGTACAGTTGCCTGGAGTGAAAGATCCTGAACGTGCCATTAACCTTATCGGAAAAACAGCACGGCTGGAATTTAAGCTGGTAGATGAAGAGAACAGCCTTCAAGAAGCCTTGTCTGGAAGTATTCCGGAAGAATCAGAGATCCTGTATACACGAAAAGAAAACAAAGAAACCGGCGAAGTAACTAAAGAGCCTTATCTTCTGAAGAAGCGAACCGTATTGACTGGAGAAACTTTGACGGGGGCGGAAGTCAGGTTTGATGGTGATTTCAACGAGCCTTATGTTGCATTAAATTTTAATAGCGTCGGTGCAATGATTTTTCATGAGGTTACGCGGGAAAACATACGAAAACGTTTGGCCATTGTTCTTGATGACAATGTTTATTCAGCACCCGTAATACAGGATGCAATTCCTGGAGGTCGGGCTCAAATAACCGGACAATTTACTTCAGAAGATGCACGCGACTTGGCAATCATATTGCGTGCAGGTGCCTTGCCTGCTCCCGTTGTGATTCTTGAAAACAGGACAGTCGGTCCCTCCCTGGGGCAGGATTCAATCAATAAGGGAATCAATTCGATTATTTTTGGGGGTGCTTTGGTCGTTGTATTTATTCTTTTTTACTACAAACTGTCGGGTGCAATTGCGGTCACAGCATTGTCTTTGAATATCGTTCTTTTAACTGGGGCGCTGGCCTATTTTGGTGCTGCTTTGACCTTGCCGGGTATTGCAGGGATCATACTAACGGTGGGTATGGCAATCGATGCAAACGTTTTAGTTTTTGAAAGAATTCGTGAGGAAATAAAGATCGGAAAAACGGTGAGGGCTGCTATTGAAGCAGGTTTTTCAAAGGCATTTCGTACTATCGTTGATGCAAACATCACTACCTTTATTGCTGCGGTGGTATTGTTTCAGTTTGGCACAGGCCCAATTAAAGGTTTTGCAATTACTCTTTGTATTGGAATTGCAGCAAGCATGTTTACGGCGGTATTTGTAAGTCGTACCTTTTTTGACAGTACAATGAGTCAGAAAAAACTGGATAAATTGAGTATCTAATAATGCAATTATTTAAAGATGAAACCCATTTTGACTTCATGGGGAAGATCAAAACTGCAATGATCTTTTCCAGTGTTGTGATTCTAATCGGCTTGGGTTCCATTGCTATTTCTGGTGGACTCAAATATGGAATTGATTTTGCCGGCGGGACCCTGGTTCAATTACAGTTCAAAAGTGCGCCTGACATTGAAGTTATTCGCGATGGTCTAAAAACCATTAGGTTGGGTGAAAGTACCATTCAGGAATTCGGTTCGAAAAAAGATATCTTAATAAGAGTGGAACGGTCTGAAGAAAAGCTGGAAGCCGTGGGTGCCATGGTTAAACGGAGTCTTTCAGGAAAGTTTAATGTCGATGAGATTATTATTGAAAGAGTAGAGATGGTGGGCCCAAAAGTGGGTCGAGATTTGCGCGAAAAGGCAATGCTCTCCATTTTGTATGCAATTATAGGAATCGTAATTTATATATCGTGGCGCTTCGAATTCCAATATGCAATCGCTGCGATCATCGCATTGATACACGATGTGTTGGTGACTATGGGTGCGTTTTCGATTTTCGATAAAGAATTTACGCTGGTGATTGTTGCGGCTTTTCTAACTATCATTGGTTACTCCCTCAACGACACCATTGTTGTTTTTGATCGCATAAGAGAAAACCTCCGGCGCAAAGGGAAATTTTCCCTGTCAGAAATCATAAATGCCAGCATCAACCAGACATTGAGTCGAACTTTGCTGACATCAGGGACAACTCTGCTGGTGGTGTTGGCTTTGTTCTTTTTTGGTGGTGAAATAATTCATGATTTTTCTTTTGCCCTGCTCGTAGGGATTTTTGTGGGAACCTATTCTTCCATTTTTATAGCAAGTGTGTTTCTGGTTTATTGGGCTTCCCGGGCAACCGCCCACCGCTAGCGGCCTCTTGTATCCCGCGCCCCGGTGGGAAGGATAATAGAATTTCAGGCTGCGAAAATCCGTTTGATTAGTATTTTGCTTGGTTTTGAGGGTAAAAGTGGAATCATTTGCATTTCACGTTATGCCCATGCTACATTTTTTCAAGCCCCTTTCTGAGATGGAGAATTATGACCGCGTCGCCAAAGATACAGCTTCAACAACTGGTCGATTTGCAAAAAATTGACGATAAAATTTCCGAGCACAAAAAAACCCTTGCAGATATTCCCCTTCAACTCAAATCTGCCCTCGCTGAGCTGGAAGAAAAGAAAAGTATTTTGAAGGTTGCAACAGATGAAATTGAAGCGTTACAAAAACAGCGTAAAGATTTGGAGCTGGAAGTGCAGGGTGAAAATGATCATATGGCAAAAGCAAAAATCAAACTTCCTGCGGTAAAAACCAATAAAGAATATACCGCTATTCTTACCGAAGTCGATGCAATCAAAGAGAAAGTATCTAAGATAGAAGACAAGGAGCTTGAGATCATGGAAGTTCTGGAAGTGAAAGCTCAAGAGATTCCTGGTGTTGAAAAAAAATGCAAAGAAGAAGATGCGCATTTCAACGAATATAAGCAAAAAAAAGAAACTGAAGAAAAACGGTCCAAACAAGAACTCGAAGAGCTGGTGACGAAAAGAAAGAATATATCGGATCAAGTAGAAACGGTTATCTTAAAGCGGTATGAAAAAATTTCAAATTCCCGGGAAGGAAGAGCGGTGGCAGGTCTTCGTGAAAATATATGTCAGGGATGTTTCCAGCAGGTTTTACCACAAATGGTCATTGAGGTAAAAATTGGAGAGAAGATGCACCAATGCGGGGGTTGTCTGCGGTTTTTGTATTGGGATGAGGTTTCTGAAACATCAGTGCCGAAGTAAACCGGGTGATCGCTGTTTCGGCCTTTGGGCCAAAAGAGAGGAAAGTCCGGGCTCCACAGGGCAGGATACTCCGTAACGCGGAGTGAGGGCGACCTTAAGGAAAGTGCCACAGAAAATACACAGCCTACCCGACCTCGGTCGGCGGCAATGGTGAAAAGGTGAGGTAAGAGCTCACCAGTACTGTTGGTGACAGCAGTAGCTTGGTAAACCCTATCCGGAGCAAAATCAAATAGGAAAGTGGGCTGCCCGTCCGATGCTTTCGGGTTGATTGCTTGAGCCTGTTGGCAACAGCAGGCCTAGATTGATGGTCACCGCTTCATTATATGAAGAACAAAACCCGGCTTATGGTTTACTTCGGCTCCCCTGCCTGAATCAATCAAAAAACTCCACAAATCAAACGGTCTGGGTAGCTATTATTTTTTATGGGATTTACTGTTTTCTTCCATATGCTTTTGAATGGAATTGCCCAGTGGATCTGGAATAGCCATGCTGCTAACGGCGCTGATAATCAGAGCGGTTATTGCAAGCATTACCACTGGAAACAGGTATTGGTTTTTAGGTTTCGGTGATTTTCGAATCGGGAAAGTTTGCACAATATCCTCCTTGATGAGTGCATTAATCAGTCACTTTCTTATCGGGACCCATTGACGAAAACATAATGTTTGTATGCGTTTAGGCGATTAATGACGGCTTTTCAATGATTTTTAAATTCCCATAGAATCCTTTTCAGGATTCTCTAAATTAATGATAGGGAATTTTTGTTTTTTCAGCGTGCTCCGGTTAAGGATCAAAAACTTCCAGAAATGTCTAAATATCAATGGTTAAGAAGCCGTTAATCTTGATATGCCGTTTATTGTCAAATATTCAGAAAACCCACCTTTTTTGAAGACTGCAGCTATTTTTCTATCAATTTTTGTAATGATGGGAGGATGGGCTCATGCAGATGAGCTTACAGAATCCGATTTTTTTGGAGATAGCTATGAGGCTGAAGATAGCTTTGAGACTGAAGATAGCTTTTTTGATGAAAGCAATGAAATCGAAGATGGAATTGAAAGTGAGTTCCGTCAGCCCAATGGGAAAATTTTTGAAGAGAGAAAACCATTTTTCAACTCAAATTTGAGTGATTTTAAAATATCAGACAGCCGACCCTATACCTCATCCCCTAGAAAAAGAGAAAGCCTGAGAGATTCCCAAAATAAATTGGAGTTAAACTATGACTACCTTGAGGGAATGTATTCCGATCTGGTTTATACCGCTACTTCTCCCTTTAGATGGGATCGCGATGACTGGATAACGGCAGGTTTGGTCGCGGGCGGAACAGGCATGTTCATAGCTCTGGATGAAGAGATAAGGGACGGCTTTGAAGACAATCGAAGTTCAACAACAGATGATGTGTCGGAATTTTTCGAGCGATTTGGAGATGGCGCGATTACCTTTCCCGCTTTGGCGGCATTTTATATTTATGGGCACTATGATGAAAATGACAAAGCCAAGCGAACGGCTTTGATTGCAGCGGAAAGTTTTCTTGTTACAGGGCTGTTTGCAACGGTGCTCAAAGTGGGAACAGGACGTCACCGACCCTCAACCGGAGATTCCTCAACAAGTTTTGACGGGTTCACCACAGACCATAAATCTTTCCCTTCCGGACATACTTCCACTGCGTTTGCCATTGCAACCGTTTTTGCAAACGAATATGAAAAAACTCCTTACATAAAACCCATTTCCTATGGTCTTGCTACCCTAACCGGCCTTTCCAGAATCAATGATGAAAAGCATTGGGCTTCGGATGTGTTTTTAGGGGCGGCCCTGGGTTATTTCACGTCAAAAACCCTCCTTCGATTACACCACAATAAAAAAGGTCAGCATTTTACGATCTATCCCAGGCTCGATAGCCGTGGCGGCGGCATCGAATTGTCTAGAAGGTTTTAACTTCTCGCTAAAACTCTCTGAGCCAGTCGCGAGCAAAATTTCCCTCCTCCTCGAAAACCATTGATAAGCCACATTTAATTAACCTTATTTTCCCTGCCTAATAAATCGCTTGTTCTAATTTACTTCTACGGATAAAATCCCCCAACTAAACTTACATTAACATTTAGAGGGATCAAAAATGAAGTTATCTCAAAAATACCCCATTCTATTACTCCTGCTATTTCTATTGCCATGGGTTCCCTATGCCCATGCCCACACCTTGCACGTTGTAGGCGATAGCTACAACCGCTCGAATCAGGTCAACCGTATCGATGGATCGAGAGCCGAAGTTAATGTTCGTGACACCATGGGTTCTACCCGTCAGGGGTTTGCCCAATTCGATCTTTCAACATTACCCGTCGGCATAACCAGCGCAGATGTTGATAAAGCATCCTTGCGTTTATATGTTCGCAATGTTTCCTCTCCCGGAAATGTCGATCTTCATTTGGTCACCAGTGCCTGGGATGAGGAGACCCTGAGTTTTAATAATAGTCCTACTTTCAATGCAACCCCCTTCGCTGCTGATGTGGCTTTGGCCTCCAGCGATGAAGAAGATTTTATAATTTTAGACATCACCAATGAATTGAAGAGTTGGATAGACACTCCTGCAAACAATTTTGGTATTGCTTTGATCCCCGATAATGTCAATGTTCAATTCAGCAGTAAAGAAGACCGGGGCCCAACGAACCCTATGGAACTGGAAGTGGCTTTGATCGGTCCCAAAGGCGATAAAGGCGACACTGGAGATCAAGGTCTTCCTGGCAATGATGGCACAAATGGCACCAACGGTACGAATGGTACAGATGGCCAAGATGGAACGAATGGAACCAACGGCACCAATGGCACTGACGGTGTGGATGGTGAAAGTGGTAAAGACGATGCCGATGGAGTCGAGATCACTTTTACGCGTGAGTTTCAATACGATCCAGGAACCGGAGCCGTTGACGCGATCGACATCAACGGAACCGCATTGAAAATAAATCCCACCGAACCCACCGTTACGCTGGGTGGACAGGCGCGAACGGTGTTGGCTTCCGGCGATATTCCAAACACAACCCCACAATTGCAGCAGGTGGTGATTGATATGCCCGCTTCATTACTTGCGGGTAGCTACAAATTAAAACTATCCAATACCCAAGGCGATTCGGAAGTTTTCATACCCTTAAATGAAATCGCTCTTCACGATGGCAGCACCTGGACACAGGCAACCGCTAGTGCCCCTTGGGGAACAAGATATGCTATGGGAGTACTAAATTATGATGACAAGCTTTGGGTTATTACTGGTTCTACAGGAGCTACTGGTAGTTATCATAATGATGTCTGGTCTTCACCTGATGGCACCAGTTGGACGCAAGTGAACAGCAATTTGAATTTTTCAGGTCGAAGAATAATAGATGGAGCTACCGTTCATAATGGCAAAATGTATATAGGCTCGGGGCTGGGCGGAGGTGCAGGAGCATCTGGGACTTATTATGCCGACATGTATGCATCCACTGATGGTGTGACCTGGGAAACGAAAACAACCAGTCCTCCTTGGTCCGGGCGCCATGGGGCTGCCTTGGTTTCTTATGATGGAAAGTTATGGATTATGGGAGGTTGTGGTTACTATTGCTCACTTAGCACTATGAATAATGAAGTTTGGTATTCTGAAGATGATGGCGTGACCTGGACCCAAACGACTGTCACCGGAAGCAGATGGAGTCCAAGCATGCCGAACGTTGTGGTTTTTGATAATAAAATGTGGGTTGTTGGATCTAACTATGGGAGTGATGTTTGGTACAGCACGGATGGTTCAACTTGGACGCAGGCTACGGCTGATGGCGGCTTTGCAAAAACTGCTACCGCTATTGTCTATGATGGAAAAATGTGGGCAATAGGGGGTGGTCCAGCGGTACACAACGAAGTCTGGTCTTCAACAGATGGAATTACCTGGACACAGGCCACCGCAAATGCCAGTTGGTCCGATCGTTTAGAATCGGGAGTGGTGGAATTTAAAAATAAAATTTTCGTTTTGGGAGGATATACATCAAGTTCTCAAAACGATGTCTGGCACACTTCTGATTAGAGGCTGGACATTATTTATTTTCACTTTGAGGGATGGCTGTGCAAACAGCCATCCCTTTTTAATTACCCCTCACCTTAATCCTCTCCCACAAGGGGAGAGGAATTATTAAAAAAACTCCTTCTCCCCTGGAGGGCGTGATATTTCCCCTGAGACTTCGTGCCCGGCACGGGTAAGAAGGCTGGGATGAGGGGGGCGATTACTCTTTCCAAACCTTAAGAATCCTTATAATCTCCACTTACTGCTTTTCTGCCCAGAGTGAAAGTTTCTCACGGAAGATTTTGGCATTGTGCCGTACATCCACCGGAAACTCGGGATGAAAAAGTATTTTTGCTATGGGTTGTGTAAAAGCAGTCGTTGCTCCACGTTCTAACAGTTCTTCGGTGAACTTTTGCCGTGCCGCTTGCGAGTTTATTCTGTCCGCGTTCGTAGGTTCGATAATTATTACCGGCTCCTGCCGGTTGCGAGGGCCTGTCCCCACCAGTGCCGAACGTTTAACATCAGGATGTTGATTGAAAATAGCTTCGCAGGGAATTGTGTAAAGCGTTTCTGTTTCGGTGATCACGCTCTGATTTTTTCTACCATAAAACCAAAGTCGATTTTTTTCATCGAGTCTGCCCAAATCACCCATGCGATGCCAGAATGAATTTCCCTCTTCAATCTTGGCAAGTTGCGTCAGGTCTTCTCGATTAAAGTAAGCTCGGGTTGCCCATGGAGCCTTGATGACTATTTCTCCCACGGTGTTAGGGGCAAGTTGCTTTGCTTCTTCCCATTTCAAGATCGGATCGTCGGATATCTCTATG
>Ga0114932_10000476_pt1 | contig 47968 bp, 46 predicted proteins | sample 2SBtaG_2_FD_87286 | JGI IMG/M metagenome (GOLD analysis project Ga0114932, IMG submission 87286) | Deep subsurface microbial communities from Kolumbo volcano to uncover new lineages of life (NeLLi) - 2SBTROV12_ACTIVE470 metaG | ecosystem: Environmental > Aquatic > Marine > Volcanic ...
GATTTCGACAGCGGTCCGTGGGAAGTGCAGGGAAATGCCGGCACCTGGACCCTGCTGCCCGGCGGTATCCTTGGCTTCAGCGACGCACGGGTGATCCTTGCGAAGCAGACCGGTGCATCTACCAAAATCGGCGGGTATCTGGGAATTCTGGCTTTTTCCGGAACAAATCTGGCAGAGGCCGGGGTGACCGGCATGACGATGACCTCTGCCGGCGCCTATCTGGAAGGCGAGGCCGGAATTATTACCGGTCCCGGGGGGTTCGGCCCGTTTAGTTTCCTTGATGGTCGGTACCGGTGGCGCAACTGGTTCGGCAATGCGCAGGTCGTGAGTGCTGGCGGTACAAACATTTTCACGGTCGGCGGTGGATACCGTATACGAATCACACCGGGTGCCAGACTGGACGCCGGAATATCCGCCCTGAGCGCGGGCGGCGGCGCCACCGTCACACGCGCAACCCTTGATCTGCGGATCCCGCTCGGCGGGGCGGATCAACCCGGCGATATCGATTCCCGGTTGTTCCCGCACCGCAACATACTCCCGCAAATCGGGTTCTGACGCGTTCGCGGACCGGCGCCTTCCGGGGGTCAGTTCCCGTCCAGTATCCGGGTCATCGGGCCGAGGAATTGCTCGTATCTTCGCCAGGCCTGCGAACTGCCTTTGTACAGCCCCTGCCTGACCTGACGGACCGAAACCGTTCGCACGCTGCGCGCGGTCTTGTGAAAATCCAGACAGGCATCCTCCCAATCCAGCCCGACATGCGCCAACAAATTTCGTGTCTCGTGTTCCTGGTTTTCGGTCAGTTTTTCGTAGTCCAGCGGATAAATCCTGCCCGGAAACCTGTCACACCAGAACGCCATCATTTCCCGATAGAGATTGTAATATTCGGCCACGTCCCGGAGGGTGTAGCTGAACGAAAACTCGCCGCCGAAATTGTGTTTGAAGCACGACCAGCACGTCGCAACCGGGTCGCGCATGGTGTGAATGAATTTCGCATCCGGCATCGCCGAAATCAGAAAGCCCAAATTCACGAAATTCTGGGGCATCTTGTCGGTGACATAACGCGCGCCGGTTTTGGGCAATTGCAGCGACGCGATGTATTTGTCGCGCAGGAACGCCAGATTTCGCTGGTCGACAATTGCGGTCTCGCCGCCGATGCTTTCGATCAGTTTGGCGATGGTCGGTAATTCCCCGCCACCGTAAACCTGCGAATGGCTCGCCAATATCTGTTCGGCCAGTGTCGTGCCCGAGCGTGGCATGCCGATGATGAAAATCGGCGTCACCGGCAGGTTTGCGTTCAGCGCAGGGGCCTTGGTGGCCAGGCGCGGGGTCGTACCGGAAAAGGCGTTCCGGATCTTGCCGTAGACCGCGCGATAGTCGATCGCGGCCAGACGGCCGTTTTGTTTTCGAATTTCGTTGCCCGCGACCAGATGATCAAACGCCTTGCCAATACGGCCGGCGTCCTCGTCCACTTTGGCCAGAAAAAAATGGATGGCCGACTGTTCCAGCGCCGACAGGTCCGGTCTGCCCAGCGCGCGCGTTGCGCCGGCAACTTCGGGGTCGCCGGGTTTGAAACGCCGGATCGTACCCAGTTGCGCCAGCGCGGCGAAATTGCCGGGGTCAAGCTGGATCGCGGTTGCCAGGGATTCCGCCGCCGCGTCGGCCCGCCCAAGCCCCAGCAGGATGGGCCCGCGCGCGGCGTGGGCATTACCGTTCTCGGGTTCGAGATCGAGCGCGGCGTCAAGTTCGGACAAGGCCGGTTCGCTTTGATCCAGCGCGTGCAGCACCTCGGCCCGCAAGAGGCGCGGTGCCACGAAATCCGGCGCGATTTCAATCGCCCCGGACAGGTGGGCCAGCGCTTCGTCATACCGCCCCAGTGCCTTGGCGCAGACGCCGCATTCAAGCAGTGCGTCGACAAAATCCGGCTTCAGCCGGGTGGCCGCGGAAAGGCTGGCCAGCGCGTCCGCGTGCATGCCAAGCTGGTTCAGACAGACCCCCAGAAAATAGTGGCCGTCGGCAAATTGCGCGTCCAGCCGGACTGCCCTTGCAAAGTCTTCGCGGGCGGCCTCGGGATGGCCGCGTTCAAGGTTATCCATTCCGGTCCTGAGCTGAACCCGTGCTTCGTTTTGCGCAGCGAAATTGGGTTTGGCGAATTCTCCGCTTGCGGCGGACAGCATGTCCGTCTGATTCGGCGACGTTGACGGCATTCGCGCCCGGACGGTCTTGATGTCCAGCGGATCGGCAAAGGGCGAAAGATCGCCCAGCGTCCGCGCAATCCTGCCCTCTGGTTGTTTGGGGCGCGCGGTGCCGGCCCGGATCGATGCCAGTGCCCGCCGGGCCTTGGGGTTGTTGGGAAATTTCTTCAGAATGGCGGCATAGATCGCCGCGGCCCTGTCAAATTCGCCTTGCTTTTCCAACGCGGATGCTTTGCGTAATTCCTGCGCGGTATTGGGCGGTCTGCTCATGCGTCGGCTCTGAATTGATTTCGTGCAACCCTGCGGTCCCGTCAGGATTTTCAACTTTTTAAGCGCACGCACCGGCCCGTGCAACCGTGGGAAACACCAACCGGTGGCGTAGGCAAGTTGCCGGAAAGGCCCGGATCAGATCACGTCCACCGCCCCGGCGCGGCTGTTCTTTTCGACGATATGGGCGTCGCCTGCCGCAACGACGGCGGTGATTTCGTCACGCTGTTCCTGGCTCAGAACGCCCTCTTCGGGGGCGGCGTCGATCAGGTTCAGCACCCGCTCACGCGCATGATCAAAGGCGGTGACGCGACCGGATTTCTCGTAGTCGTCCCTGCCCTCGCGCAGGAAAACCTGCGGCATGTGCTGGCTGCGGCACAATTCCAGCGTATGGGCGCTGTCCAGAAAGTGCCCGCCGGTACGGATCGCCGAGACCTCTTTCCAGTTCAGGCTGGTGTCGCTGATTTCAGGCGGCAGGATGAACCGGCGCAGCATCGCCCCGATTTCATTGTCCAGAACCGCCTGAACCGGGCTGAAGACGGTCGCGCATTCCAACTGCCCGATTCCGCCCAGAATATCGGCCCCCGACAGAACGATCGTCTGCGACAGCATCGCGCGTTCGGCCATGGACTGGTGGTCGGCATCCGGCGTGTCCGAGCCGGACCCGTAAGTATGCGCGGGCAGGCCGAACCCCTGTTTCATCAACTGGATCGCCATCGAGGCCGCCTGCAGGGATTCCGGGCACGATTGCAGCGCCGAGCCGGTTTTCATGTCCAGCGTGAACATCAGGGGCGTGGCAATGACCGGGGTTCCGGGCGCAAGAATATGGGCCAGCGTCACCATGGCCAGAATCTCTGCCGAGGCCATCAGAACCATCCCCGCCGTGGTAAGCGGCGCGGTGCCCCCCGCCGAGGGCAACGAGCAGGCGTGCAGCGGGATGTTGTATTTACCCGCTTGGCGGATCACCTCGCTGTCCATGAACTTGAACTCCAGCGGCGAGAACGAACAGGTGATGACCGAGGTCAGGGGCCGCGCCCTCAGCGCGTCTTCGCCGCCTGCGGCAATGGCGGCGATTTTCATCAGGTATTCGACATTTTCCTTGCCGTATGGCTGCAACCAGCAATGCTTGTCGGTATGCGAAACCATCGTCGCAAAGGAATGGATGTCGGCGCAGACTTCGGGCACGCCCGCCACGAACGGGTGGGCGATGAACCCGATCTGATCAAGCCCGGTGCCGACCGCCGCCATTTCCCGAACCGCCTTGAGGTCCAGATTTCGGTATTTGGTGTCGCGGGGGTCCACATAGCCATGCGCACCGGTGCCCGTGCGCATGACAAAGCTGCTGTCGGCGCGCGGAAGATGCACGTCAAACCTGCTTTGCTTGCCATAAAGCGAGACCGATTTCGGCGCGGCGTCCAATGCCTGCTGCACCAGCTCGCGCGGCAGTTTCAAGCGGTCGGCGTCGGTACCTGCCTTGGCGCCGGCCTTCAGCAGACCGGCCTTGGCCTCGGGGTGGATGATGACCACGCCGTATTCCGACAGCAGATCGAACGAGCGGTCCTTGAGCTCTTCGATCTGGCTTTCGCTCAGAAAGCCGAATGCGGGGCGCGGCCCGGTTGACGCCGACAGCGTGAACGTGTCGGGCGTGGGTGCGGCTGGTTTGGGAACCCCTCGGCCACGGCGGCGGGGGGTATTTTGACGTCTGGTTTCCATAACGACCTCCTGAAACGCGTCAGACTGCGGTTGTCATGGCACACACCGATTACGCTCACTGCCTGCCGACTTGAGCGAACCTAACCCTAGACCCGCCGAAATGGCCGGTCAATCCCGCCCGTGCGGCTGGTTCCAGTCGATGCGCGGCCCGGCCGGAACAATACCCAGCGGGTTGCGCAACTCGCTGGGGGAAAAATATCCCTGCTTGTAGATGTCGAAATCCACCGTGCCCGCCACGCCTGGCATCTGGTAGATCTCGCGGGCATATGCCCACAGATTCGAGCAATCGCTGATCCGGAAGAGATTGCACTTGAACGCGTAATGATAGGCGACATCGAACCGCGCCAGCGTCGGAAACAGGCGAAGGTCGGCCTCGGTCAGGGATTCTCCGGTCAGGTACCGGGTCTTGCCCAATTGGGTTTCGATTTTTTCGAGCGTGGCAAAAACCTCGGCCACCGCGCGGTCGTAGGCCGCTTGCGTGCGGGCAAACCCGGCGCGGTAGACGCCGTTGTTCAGCGTTGGATAGATCAGATCGTTCCAGCCGTCGATTGCGTCGCAAAGCGGCGCCGGATAGAGATCGGGGCCTTGCGTATAAACCTCGTTGAACATGCGGATGATGTCGGCGGATTCGTTGCTGACGGGTCGGGAGGTCTGTTTGTCGAACAGGACCGGTACGGTGATGCGCCCGGTATATGTGGGATCGGCAAGGGCATAGACCTGATGAACCGCGCGCGCCTTCAGCATGGGGTCGCAAAAGGGGCCGCTTTCGTCAAACACCCACCCCTGATCCGTCCGCCGTGGTCGCGCGAAGGACACCGAGATTTCCGCCTCGATCCCCTTGATCGCCCGCACCAGCAATGTGCGATGGGCCCACGGGCAGTTCCACGCGACGAACAGGTGATAGCGCCCGGTTTCCGCCGCATAGCCGCCGCGCCCGGTCGGCCCGGCGCTGCCGTCGATGGTGACCCAGTTCCGGATCAGGCTTTGCGCGCGCCTGAATTCGCCGGAGGCATCCGAGTCGGGGGCCGGGTCATCGACCTGATAGACCCCCTTGAACATCACGCCCATTGCTGAATCTCCTGCGTTTGGCCACTTTGGATTTGCGATTGCACCCGAATTTGGCGCAAGGCAAGAATATTGGACAGGCGCCGGCGAAACGTGATCCTTGCACGCGTCACGGTACCGACCGCCATCAAAGCACCGGAGTGCGATATGAACAACGTAAAGCTCGACCTTGAACAGGCACACGAACTGGCCGTCAATTGCCTGCGGGCAAACGGATGCGACGCACGAAACGCCGCCGCCGCCGCCGACCGGATGATCGAAGCCGAGGGCGACATGTGCCCGTCGCACGGGTTGTTCCGCCTGCCGTGGTACGCATCCGGCGCACGGTCGGGCCGGGTCAACGGCAAGGCCCGCCCCCGCGTTCAACAGATCGCACCCGCGGTGCTGCGCGTGGACGGCGATGGGGGCTTTGCGCCGCTGGGCCAGCAGGTGGCACATGACCCACTGGTGGCATGCGCCCGCGAAAACGGCATCGCCGCGCTGGGCCTGGTCAACATGTTTCACATCGCCGCCATGTGGCCCGAAGTCGAAAGACTGGCCAACGAAGGGCTGTGCGGCATCGCGGTGACCGCCAGCTATCCCTATGTCGCGCCCGCAGGTGGCATCCGGGCGTTGTTCGGCACCAACCCGATGGGCTTTGCCTGGCCGCGCAGGGACGCGCCGCCGCTGGTGTTCGATCAGGCGTCGTCGGCCATGGCGCGCGGTGAAATTCAGATCGCGGCGCGGGATGGTCACGCCGTGCCCGAAACCGCCGGAATCGGCCCGGACGGCGCCGCCACGACCGACCCGAATGTCGTGCTTGCGGGCGCGCAGTTGGGGTTTGGTGGCTACAAGGGCGCCTCGCTTGCGATGATGATCGAGCTTCTGGCCGGACCGCTGATCGGCGAATTCCTGAGCACCGAATCACAGGACGACGACGGCGGCCGGGGCGGACCACCCAAAGGCGGTGAACTGATCCTCGCGATCGACCCCGCGCGCTTTGGCGACGCCGACACGATCCTTGCGCATGGCGAAGTACTGTTTCGCAACATTCTGGCGCAGGACGGAACCCGCCTGCCGGCGGCGCGAAGATTCACCAACCGCGAATTGACAGCACAGAACGGGATCGCCATTCCGCAAAGCCTGTTCGACGAAATACAGAAGTTGACAGGTTAACAAGCGAACGGAAGATCCCCGTCGGCGCAGCAGGTTCGGCGCGACCGGAAGACCGGAACCGGAACTCGAACGCCTTTCCAAACATTCGTCGTGACAAAAAGCCCGTTTTTTACCTTTAACACAGCGTGTTGCAGCCGAATCTGTTCGTCTAGCCGGCTAGACGAACAGACGACCGGACGGTTCGCCGGCCAGACGGCCAGTTGGCCGGTCGGCTGGATGGTTGGACGGCCAGACGGCTGGCCGAATATTCCTTTTTCGCCGAGTGATCTGCCCTGGTATCGAGGCGGCGGCAATTCGGAGGCGGTAATTCGGAAGATTGGCCCGTTTGTCACAGCATCGGGCGCAAATTCAGCGTTTCAATGCCCGTTGATAGGCCGGTCTTTGCAGGACCCGGTCAAAATAGGCCGTCACGATCGGCGCGTCGAATTCAAACTTCGCGTTTCGCGCCCAGGTGCCGCAATGGGTGGTAATGATGTCGGCCACCGTGAACGTATCGCCCATCAGGTATTTCCGGTCGCCCAGCCGAGCCGCCAGAATCTTGATGGATCGGGCAAACTCCCAGCGCAGCGTCGCCTTGATTTCGGGCACGCGTTTTTCCTCGGGCAGGACAAAGCTGTTGCGTGCGGCGGTCCAAAGAACAGCGTCCAGTTCGTCGCAGGCAAATTGCGTGAAACCGTCCTGCTGGCCGCGCCGGGGAGAGCCGGCGGGAAAGGTCAGTCTTTCGTGTTTGTCGGCCAGATACTGAATGATAGCGACGCTGTCGGTCAGCGTCGTTTTCCCATCGGTCAGCACCGGAATTTTCCCCGACGGATTGAACGCACGAACCTCGCCGGATCGCGGCGCGGCCGGGACATGTTCATATTCCAGCGCCATTTCTTCCAGCGCCCACAGCACCCGAAAGGCGCGGCTTCGTTTTCCACCGATCAGGCGGTACATATCTTCAACTCCGTTTTCCCGCCAACATCGCTATTCGGATGAAGGCCCGTTCCATGACCGCGTGGCCCGGCGCTGGTCGGGCGCTGCGCAACGCCAGGTCGGTATCGGTCAGGATACCCAGCGCCGTCTCGATCTTGCGCTGACCCAGCGCGTTCGATTGCCGAACCATCCGGTCCCGGCGCGGCCCGAACACCGGAGGGCGCGTTGCCGCAAGGCCGGCCCCCGCGCCCTTCGCGTGACTTGCCGCCGCATGAAGCGCCCGGAAATGCCGGGATGCGCCGATGCAGATGGACGTCGGATTGATCCCCTGACCCTTCAGGCGCTGCATCATCGGCCCGATCTCGGCGACGCGCGCTTCGGCCACGTTATGCAGGGCCTCGTCAAGCGCGGCTTCGATGGTCGCGGGCGCACAGGCGGCAACGTCCCCGGCGTTCACGGCGGATGAATCATTCAATTTGTAGAGCCCCAGCTTTTCCGCCATTTGCGCAAAATCGCCGGGATCCAGATCGCGCGCCATCCCGACGAGGTCGTCCATCGCGTCCGGTTCAACCGAGTCGATCCCGGCCTTGCCGAGGATGGCATCGATCTCGACCCTGGAGGGTGGATCGTCATAAATCGCGATGGCGACCGAATTGCCATGGGTCTCAAACTGTTTGCGCAGGCTCGAGCGGGCGGCCAGAGCACCCGCCGTCACCACCAGCATCGCATCGCCCTGTCGGTGGTCGCCCAGCGCCGACCCGATGGTCTTTGCAGCCGAATCGCCGGCCTCCTGAACGAAGACGACGCGGTTGCCGGGAAAAAAACCCTGCGCCTTCATGGCATCCATCAGGGACGCGGAATCTTTGCGAAAATCGGAAGCCGACAGGCGGGTCAGGCGCATTTCGTTTTCGCCCTCGGCCCCGATCAGCGCGCGAATAACCTGCTGTCGGCGCAGGGCGACCCGCATCGCATCGCGGCCATAGATCAGGATTCCGGCGCGGCTTTTATCGGGATTTTCAAGAAACCGGACCGCCGCGTCGCCGGAAAGTTTCATTTCGCCCAGTCAGGTGCGGTTGCCGCCAGACGATTGACGATCTGATCCGCCAGCGCGTTGACCAGCCGATCGCGCGCATCCCGGCGCGACGATACCGTCACCGCCGTTTCCGACGAACTGGTATAACCCGTGGTTTCGCGCAACTTGTCGGCAAAAACCTCGGCGTCGGCGCGCGTATCGACGACGGTCAGAATCGCGGCACCATTGACGGTCACCCGCTCCAGCGAGGTTGCCGCGGTGAGGGTCAGTTTCTTTTCTTCGATGATCAGTTCGATTTTCACGTCGTAAACCGCGTCATTGCCAGCCGCGCCGAATCGCGATTCCAGCCGGTCCAGCAAAAGAAAGCCTTCGCGGCTTTCGATCAGGTTGAAACGCAACATGCCAAAAATTCCGGCAGCCGCACCGCCCGAATCAAACAACGGCGTAAATCCGCACCCGGCCAGCGGCGCCAGCGCGGTGGTCAGCAGCAGTTTTCGGCGATCATACAACAACATTCACGATCCGGCCCGGTACAATGATCAGCTTCTTCGGCGCGTTGCCATCCAGAAACCTGATGACAGCATCCTCGGCCAGCACCAGTTTTTCAACCTCTTCTTTTGCCATGTCCCTTGGAACCGTGATTTCCGCGCGACGCTTGCCGTTGACCTGAATGGGCAGGGTCACCGTGTCATCGACCAGCAGAGCAGGGTCGGCAACCGGCCACGCCGCCTGCGAGACCAGACCCCGGCCACCGAGTTTTTGCCAGACTTCCTCGGCCAGATGCGGGGTGATCGGCTGCATGAGTTGGGCCATGACGCGCATGGCGCGGGCCTTTGCACCGGCACCGGCCGGCGATTTGGCCATGACATTGGTGAATTCATGCAATTTTGCCACGGATTTGTTGAACGCGAATTCGGTGATGCCGCGCGTGACCTCGTCAATTGCGCGGGCGGTTGCCTTTTCAAGGTCGGCGTCCTTGTCATCACAAGAAGAATCGCCGGCGATTTCATCCGTCAGCCGCCAAACGCGCTGAAGATGCCGCCAAGCCGCCTCGGCCCCGGCTGCCGTCCATTCCACGTCGCGGTCCGGCGGGCTGTCGGACATGACGAACCAGCGCGCGGTATCGGCACCGTACTGATCGATGATGTCGGCGGGATCGACGACGTTCTTCTTGGATTTCGACATCTTGATGATCGGGCCGATATCGACCTTTTCACCAGTGCCGCGCAACGTGGCTGCCCCGTCCGCCAGTTCGATTTCGTCTGGCGCCCGCCAGACCGGGCGCCCGCCCTTGCCAATGGTCGAATAGGTCTCGTGCGTCACCATCCCCTGCGTGAACAGGGCGTTGAACGGCTCGGTCGCCGAAAGGGGCAGATGCCCCGTCAGGTGCATGGCGCGGGCAAAGAACCGGGAATACAGCAGATGCAGGATCGCGTGCTCGATGCCGCCAATGTACTGATCGACGTTCATCCAGTATTCTGCATCCGCCGCCACCGTGGGCGTTTCGGCGCGGGGCGACGTGAAGCGGGCGAAATACCACGACGAATCCACGAACGTATCCATGGTGTCGGTTTCGCGCTGCGCCGGTTTTCCGCAGGCCGGGCAAGCGGCATCGCGCCATGTCGGATGCCAGTTCAGCGGATTGCCGGGCTTGTCAAACGTGGCGTCCGTCGGCAATTCGATGGGCAGGTTCTCTTTTTTCTCGGGCACGACGCCGCAATCGGCGCAATGCACCACCGGAATCGGGCAGCCCCAGAACCGCTGGCGGCTGGCACCCCAGTCGCGCAGACGGAATTTGGTGACACCTTTGCCCCACTTGTTTTCCTCAGCAAAAGCGATGGTGGCGTCGATGGCCTGTTGGCCGGTGGCAATATCCAACCCGGTGAAGTGGTCGACCCACTGCACCGATTCGGATTTCGGCGGAACGAAAGCGTCGTTGCCGACCGGGGTCGGGTTTTCGATGGCAAAGAAGGTGTCGATCACCGGCAAATCGTATTTCCGGCAGAAATCCAGATCACGCTGATCGTGTGCCGGGCAGGCGAAAATCGCGCCGGTGCCGTAATCCATCAGAATGAAATTGGCGATCCAGACCGGCAATTCCCAGTCGGCATTCAGCGGATGCCTGACCCTGAGCCCGGTGTCGAATCCCTTTTTCTCGGCGGTTTCCAGATCGGCCTCGGACGTGCCCATGCGGCGGCAATCCGCGTTGAACGCGGCCACCGCGTCGTTTTCGGCCTCCAGCGCCAGCGCCAGCGGGTGATCGGGCGAGATGCCGACGAAACTTGCGCCCAACAGCGTATCGGGACGCGTTGTATAGACGTCGATGCCGCTGGTGCCCGGCGTGGGCGTGGTCAGGTCAAACTGAAACTGCAACCCGCGTGATTTGCCGATCCAGTTCGCCTGCATCAGGCGCACCTTGTCCGGCCAGCCGGTCAGCCCGTCCAGCGCGTCCAGCAGTTCCGGGGAAAAGTCGCTGATCCTGAAGAACCACTGGGTCAGTTCCTTGCGTTCGACCGGGGCGCCGGATCGCCAACCCTTGCCGTCGATCACCTGCTCGTTGGCCAGCACGGTCAGATCGACCGGGTCCCAGTTCACCACCGCGTTCTTGCGGTAAACCAGCCCCTGCGCCATGAAATCGAGGAACATGGCCTGCTGATGGCCGATATATTCGGCGTCGCACGTTGCCAGTTCGCGGCTCCAGTCGATGGAAAGGCCCATCGGCTTTAGCTGCGCCTTCATGTCCGCAATGTTCTGATAGGTCCACTCGCCGGGGGCCACGCCCTTGTCGATGGCCGCGTTTTCCGCAGGCAGGCCGAACGCATCCCAGCCCATCGGGTGCAGCACGTTGAAACCTGTGGCATTTTTGTAACGCGCGATGACATCGCCCATCGTATAGTTGCGTACATGCCCCATGTGAATCCGGCCCGACGGATAGGGAAACATTTCAAGGACATAGTATTTGGGGCGGGTTTCATCCCGTTCGGCCCGGAATATTCCGGCAGCATCCCAGGCTGTCTGCCATTTCGGTTCAACCACACGGGCGTTGTAGCGTGACATCACTTTACCACCGTCAATACTGGCGCAACGGGCCCGGATATCCGGGCCTCGAAAACCACTTAATTCGGATTGTGTTCCGGGGTCTATAGTTTGCTGTCGCGAATGCGCATCTGCCGCGCCCGCGTTAGAATCGCGTCTTCGATCGAGCGGACGGTATCGCGGCTGGCGGGGCCGGATTTTGTGACCAGCGCCACCCTGAGCGAGCGCGCGTCAAGCGCCGGATCCTGCACGTATATCGTGGCCCGGTAGGACCGGTTCGACCCCTTTGGACGCCCCCAACCCGTTACAATCACACCAGAAAACGGGTCCGCGGCCTCGACCGGCAGGAACGACAACACGTCCAGCGACGCGTTCCAGATATACTTGTTGACGCTGATCGTGGTGTTGGGGTCGTCCTTGTTATCGAACAATTCCCAAATCTTGGTCCCATCATTGTTCGCGATTTCGACCGCATCGCGCTGATCGCTTTGCGCGATCTTATCCTTGTCGCCCTTGAACAACGGACCGCCGCCGCATGCGCTGAGCGAAAGAACCAGAATCAGGGTTGGGATCGTACGGCCTGTCGCAAACACGAGCGCGCCTCCGGAGATAATTTCAAGTAACCAACGCTGTTAGTACCGGCTTGCCGTATTTCGGACAAGGGTTATTACCGGTGGCCCCGGGATTATCCACAAGCCACACTGTGGCAAGTCTGCATCATTGATTGCAACATTGGACCAAACCAAAGGCGCTTGCTTGACCGGACCCCGCCAATTTGTGATTTATCAATCCACTCAATTTGGATTCCCTGAATTGAGGTGCACCTTTAACTTTAACGAGGGAAAACAATGAAAAAAGTTCTTCTCACAACTTCGGCTCTTTCGCTCCTTGCTGGCGCGGCTGCTGCTGACGTTTCGCTGAGCGGCTATGGCCGTATCGGCGTAGTTTACACCGGCTTGTTTGGCGTAACCACCACCTACTCGCGTTACCGCTTGAACCTCGTCGGTTCGACCGAAACCGATGGCGGCCTGTCGTTTGGCGCATGGACACGGATTCAGTCCACGAGCTTCGGCACCAGCGGCGGCACGGCACCTGGCGCAGTTACCAACCACCGCGTATGGGTTTCCAACGGCACCATGACCCTGACTTTGGGTAATGCTGGCGGCGCAGTTGCTGCTGCGGCTGGTATCTGGGGCTGCGGCGTCGGCTTCACCGGTTCCTGCGTAGACATGGCTGATCCCAGCTTTGCCAACCACACTTCGTCGTCCACCGGCGGTGCTGGTCCTGGCGTCGTACGTGTTGACTTCGCTCTTGGCGGCGCAAACGTTTCGGTTTCCGGCGGCAACGGCAACACCACTGAAGTCGCAGCAAACTTCGCCCTTGGTGGCGCGAATGTTGGTATCGGCTACGCGGCTGCGGCGACTTCGCCGACCACATGGTTGAACGTCAGCTTTGATGCTGGTTCGGCTAATGTTGGCGTGCGCGGCGCATCCAACGCTGGTGGCACCGGCTGGGTTGCTCACGTAACCTACGGTCTGGGCGCTGGCGCGATCTACGCCTACGGCGGCACCAACTTGGCCGGCTCGTCGACTTACGGCGCAGAATACAGCGTTGGCCTCGGCGGCGGTGTTACGGCTTCGGTAGCTCTGTGGAGCCTTGGCGGCTCGAGCTTTGCTTCGGCAGGCGCACAGTTCAACTTCTGATCTTAACCGATCTGTTGACTGGAAAGAGCGGGCTTCGGCCCGCTCTTTTCGCATTAGGGCTGTCGCTTTGATCCGGCCTGTTCCATAACCCGCCCATGCCATATTCGGACATCCAGGAACGCATCGCCAGGGCCGCGGATTCGGCCGGGCGCAGCTTGCAATCCATTCACCTGATCGCGGTATCGAAGGTTCAGCCGATTGAGCGGGTCAAATCGGTACTTGATGCCGGCCATCGCCTCTTCGGTGAAAACCGGGTGCAGGAGGCCTCGGACAAATGGCCCGATCTTCGAACGCAATATCCAGAAACCGAAATCCACCTGATCGGCCCCTTGCAGACCAACAAGGTCAAACCCGCGCTTGCGCTGTTTTCGGCGATTCATTCGCTGGACCGCCCCAAGCTGGCCCGCAAAATCGCGGCCGAGACGCAAACGCGCGGCACCTGCCCGGACCTGCTCGTTCAGGTCAACACCGGCGAGGAACCGCAAAAGGCCGGAATATTGCCGCATGACGCCGACGCCTTCATTGCCGAATGCCGTCAGATGGATCTGCCACTGTCCGGACTGATGGTCATCCCACCTGTCAGCGAAGAACCCGCGCTGCATTTCGCGCTGTTGGCAAAAATCGCGGAACGCAACGGCCTTGGCGGATTGTCGATGGGCATGAGCGCGGATTTCGAAACCGCCATTGCCCTGGGCGCAACCCATATCCGGGTCGGGTCGGCGATTTTCGGCGAACGCGTCCCGATCAGTTCCGAATGATCACCCGCGCGTCCGGCACCCAGCTTTCCAGGATGAAACGCAACACCTCGGGCGCAAAGGCAACACATCCCGCCGTCGGATAGCGCGGCTTGCGCCAGGCATGCAGAAAAATCGCCGAACCCGCACCTGCGACCGGATCCGGCCAGTTGAAATCGAGCATGGCAACCAGATCATAAAGCCGGTCACCGCGGCGCAGCGCTTCGTGGCTGTAGGGGTGGTTTCGGGCGGCAAAACCCTGATTATAGGCCGGGTCCAGGGCGTCATCCGACCAGATATCCGCCGGTCCGATCGGATTCGCGCGAAACGGAACATCGGGGCGCGGCATCCGGTCCGCCCGGTACCCCGCGCCCACGATCCGCCACCGCCCCATTGGCGTGATCGCGTCGCCTTCGCCTGATTTCCGGCCAATCCCGCCGCGGCCAACCGAACACGGGAAATATCGGCCCCGGTACCGCGACCCGCAGCGCGTCACCACGAGATCGATCGCCCTTGGCATCACAGCAGATGCCCGCTTTTCCTGGCCTTGGTTTCCAGATACGCCCGGTTATGGGCGGTTTTCCCGACCGCCAGGGGAACCCGCCGGTCAACCTCCAGCCCCGCCTCCTGCATTCTGGCGATCTTGGCCGGATTGTTGGTCAAAAGCTGAACGCAGCAAAATCCGAGATGGGTCAGAATCTCGGCGCCCAGCCTGAAATCGCGCTCGTCATCCTCGAATCCCAGCCGGTGGTTGGCCTCGACCGTGTCAAACCCCTGATCCTGTAACGAATAGGCACGCATCTTGTTCGCCAGCCCGATGCCGCGCCCCTCTTGGTTGAGGTAAAGCAGGACACCTTCGCCCCTTTCGCCGATCTGCGCCAGCGCCGCGCGCAATTGCGGCCCGCAATCGCATTTGAGCGACCCCAGCAAATCGCCGGTGAAACACGCCGAATGCAGCCGCGTCAGCACCGGTTTTGTCCGATCGGGCCGACCGATTTCAACCGCGTAATGTTCCTCGCCGCCATCTTTGGGCCGGAAGACATGCAAGCGGCCCGCCTCGGCGACTTCAAGCGGCACCCGCGCCGCCGCGATTTTCCTGAGCGGGCTGGATTGCATCAGCAACGCACCGGTTTCATCCAGATCCAGCAGGTTCAGCCCATGCCGCGCCGCCAGATCGTCGGCGGTTTCCGTCGAAACCACCAAAGCGGCAGGCAATAACCGTGCCTGCTTGCACAGATGGATGGCCGCGCGGTGAATGTCCGCCGCACCGTCCCGCAGTGTTTGGCATGGGCCTTTCATCGGGTGGTTCAGATCATCCGATGGATCGGCAATCGCACAGATCCACGCCACATCGACATCATCTGGCAATCGCAGTCGGGCAATATCGCCGTCATAGGCGACCGCCCGCAGCGTTTCCGCCCGCCGCGCCGTAATCGCCAATGTCGCCGCCCGCCCCATGGCCCGAACATCTGCCAGCCGGGCGCTGGTCAGGGTTTCCGCCGCCAGAACCAACGCCGCGACCCCATCCTTTTTCAAAACGACCGCGACCCCCATGCGCAAATCCGCCCGCGCCCGCGCGATCTTTTCAGGCATGTTCAACGACAGCGGCATCGGGTCGACCTTTGTAACAATTCCGGACTTTCCTATATCCCGCACCCGGCGAATATGAAACATTTCCCGCGATTTTGACACGAGCCTGTGAGACCACGCGACATAATCTTGTCGAAACCGCGAACACACCACAATTCTTAAGGCGAAAGCCACGAAAAGGAATGCCCTATGGCCAATATCAAGAAAATCCTGATGGTCGACGACGACGAAGACCTGCGCGAAGCGTTGGCCGATCAATTGCTGCTGACCGAAGATTTCGACGTGTTCGAGGCAGAGGACGGGGCGCGTGGGCTCGAAAAGGCCAAAGAGGCCATCTATGACCTCGTGATTCTGGATGTCGGGCTGCCCGATATGGATGGCCGCGAATTATGCCGCCTGATGCGGAAACAGGGGGTGAAATGCCCGATCCTGATGCTGACCGGGCACGATACCGACGCCGATACCATTCTTGGCCTTGACGCGGGCGCGAATGATTATGTCTCCAAGCCCTTCAAATTCCCGGTCTTGCTGGCCCGCATCCGCGCCCAGCTTCGCCAGCACGAACAATCCGAAGACGCGGTTTTCCAACTTGGCCCCTATACGTTCAAGCCCGCCACAAAAATGCTGGTGACCGAGGAGGACAAGAAAATCAGGTTGACGGAAAAGGAAACCAACATCCTGAAATACCTCTACCGGGCCACCGACGGTGTGGTGGCGCGCGACGTTTTGCTGCACGAAGTGTGGGGCTATAATGCCGGGGTCACCACACACACGCTGGAAACCCACATCTATCGTTTGCGCCAGAAGATCGAGCCCGACCCGTCAAACGCGCGTCTTCTGGTGACCGAAAGCGGCGGGTATCGGCTGGTTGCCTGAAGCGCTATCTTCGCTTTCATTGTTCCAAAAATACTCAATGCCGGAATTTCGAGTATTTCGGGAACCATGAAGCTTTGGTTGCGCGCCGGGCGACGGCGGATTATCAGACTGCCAACGCTACCCCGACCGAGGAAATCATGCCCTTTACCCTGGCCACATGGAACATCAATTCGGTCCGGTTACGCGAGCCTATCGTATTGAAATTGCTAAAGGAACAGGCCCCCGACGTTCTGTGCCTGCAAGAATGCAAATCCCCGGCCGAAAAAATCCCCACGGCGGGATTCGCAGCACTTGGATACCGGCACATGATTGCGAATGGGCAAAAGGGGTATAACGGCGTCGCGGTGCTTGCAAAACGGCCGATCCGCGAGGTCGCGCGATTTGATTTTGCCAAGCTCGGGCATGCGCGCCATGTTGCGGTGGAACTGGAAAACGGCGTGATCCTGCACAATTTCTATGTCCCGGCGGGCGGCGATATTCCGGATCGGGCGCGGAACGAGAAATTCGGCCAGAAGCTCGATTATCTGACGGAAATGCGCGACAGGTTTGGCCGCGAAACCCCGCGCAAGTCCATTCTTGTCGGCGACCTGAACATCGCACCGCGCGAGGATGACGTGTGGTCGCACAAACAGCTTTTGAAAGTGGTCAGTCACACCCCGATCGAGGTCGCGCATCTTGCGGACGTTCAGCAATCGGGGGACTGGATCGACATTACCCGCGCCGATATTCCCGACGGCCCGCTTTATAGCTGGTGGTCATATCGCTCTGCGAATTGGGAGGATGCGGACAAGGGCCGGCGGCTTGATCATGTCTGGGCAACCGCAGACATCGCCGGGGCGGCCCATTCGAGCCACATTCTGCGATCCGCGCGCGGTTGGGAAAAACCCTCGGACCACGCGCCGGTTTTTGCGACGTTCGACCTCTGACTTGCGCTGGAACGCAGGACTTGGCAGAAGACGGAAAACGCAGGATTCCACGCCTGCACAGGAGGGCATGAAAATGTTGGAATTGGGCGGAAACGGGGCGGACCAGCCCGCGGGTGATCTGGTTTCGGACGGGTCCGAAGCAACATTCATGGCCGACGTGATCGAGGGCAGCCGCGAAATTCCGGTGATCGTCGATTTCTGGGCGCCGTGGTGCGGCCCGTGCAAGACGCTGGGCCCCGCCCTTGAGGCCGAGGTTCAGGCGGCGGGCGGCAAGGTTCGCATGGTCAAGATCAACATCGACGAGAATCAGCAGATCGCGGCGCAGATGCGCATCCAGTCGATCCCCGCCGTATACGCTTTTTCCGACGGCCAGCCCGTCGATGGATTCATGGGCAACCAATCGCCAGCGCAAGTCAAGGAATTCGTTGCAAAAATCGCGGCACTCGCCGGCAACGACGGCCTGACAGAGGCATTGCAGGCCGCCGACGAAATGTTGGCCGAAGGGGCTGCGGTCGACGCGGCGCAGACCTTTGCCGCGATATTGGGCGAGGATCCGGCCAATGCGCCCGCCTATGCCGGGCTGGTACGCGCGCATCTGGCGCTTGATGAATCCGAAAAGGCCAAATCCCTGCTTGGCTCCGTTCCCGCCGATATGACCGACGCACCTGAAATCGTGGCGATCCGCGCCCAGATCGAACTGGCCGAGGCCGCCGCCACCAGCGCCCCCGCGGCCGAGCTTCGCGCCACCGTCGACCGGGAACCCGACAACCATCAGGCGCGGTTTGATCTGGCCACCGCAATGGCGGCAACCGGGGATACCGCCGGGGCGATCGACGAATTGCTGGAATTGTTTCGCCGGGATCGCGAATGGAATGACGCGGCTGCGAAGGATCAGTTATTTACGATCTTCGATGCCTCCAAACCCGAGGATCCGGCGGTTCTGGCCGGTCGTCGCCGTCTTTCGTCGATGATATTTGCCTGAACCCTTTTTCCGGTTAGGTTGCCTTGTATGTTCAACCCCGCCGATCTGCCCGCGAAAATCCCGGTTTTTCCGCTGCCGGGCGCGTTGCTGTTGCCGCGGGCGCGTTTGCCGCTGAACATTTTCGAACCGCGTTACCTTGCAATGCTCGAAGACACGCTGAAAACGTCGCATCGTCTGATCGGAATGGTGCAACCGATTGATACGCCAGACGAATCCGAGGAACAGCCCCTGCACGCCATCGGCTGCGCCGGTCGGCTGGTCGCGTTCTCGGAAACCGCCGATGGCCGGTACATGATCACACTTGCCGGGGTGTCTCGGTTCCGCATCAAAGAGGTACAGACCGGATTTGCGCCCTATTCCCATGCCGCGATCGATTGGGATGATTTCGCGCGCGATCTGGGAAAGGCAGAAAGGGATCCGAAATTCGACCGGGCACAATTTCTGTCGCGGCTACACCGGTTTTTCGCGGCGACCGGTTTGGATTCCGACTGGGACAGCCTGGAAAAGGCCGAAGACGAGTTGCTGATCAACTCGTTATCGATGCTTTGCCCCTTTGATGTCGAGGACAAACAGGCCCTGCTGGAAGCACCCAGCCTTGCGGACCGGCGCGAAACGCTGGTGACGCTGATGGAATTCGCACTGGCCAGCGGCGGCGAAGAAAGCAAGGTGCAATGAGCACGTCCCAAAATGCCACCGACCGCAAGACACTGGAATCGCTGGTCTGCCCGGTGACCCATGGATTGTTGGTCTACGATACCGCCAATCAGGAGCTGGTGTCGAAAAATGCCGGCCTCGCCTTTCCGATCCGAAACGGGATTCCGGTGATGCTGGTGGACGAGGCCCGAACGCTGGACTAACCGCGCGGCACAAGGCGCGGGCCAAATTCGCCGAATTCCTGCAGGATGGTATTGGGCCGGCATGATCTGCGCCCGTGATTGAACCGGTTCACGCGGCCAGCCGTCTGGTCGTTTGGTCGTTTGGCCGGTTAGGAGTCTGGTCGTTTGGCCGGCTGGTCGTCTGGCCGGTTAGGCGTCTGGTCGTCTAGCCCTCTAGACTCGCGGATATCGCCATAACTAATTGTTATAATTAAATAATATCGGATATCTCGTCGGTAAAGAAATCGCCGCGCCGGTTGATTTCCGATTGAAAAATTGAACGGCCCGCCGGCCCGTGAACCACAAATCACATTCCGGGGGACCGGTTAAATCTGCGTCCCGCGCATCAATTTTGGCAGTTCCCCGCCAAGCCCTGCCGCCTGTCTCATCAGGCCACGACGCAAAACCGGCAATGCGTTGACCACGCCAAGCCCAATATCGCGTCCGGCGCGAAGGACCGGGTTGTCGTTTGAAAACAGCCGATTGATCCCGTCCGTCGCCATGGCCATGGCGGTCGTGTCAAATCGCCGCCATTGCTCGTATCGCGCCAGAACCAGCGGCGATGTCACGTCCTCGCCCCGCCGTTTTGCCTCGATCAACACTTCGGCTAGCGCCGCCACGTCGCGCAGGCCAAGGTTCAGGCCCTGCCCTGCCAACGGGTGGATGCCGTGTGCGGCGTCCCCGACCAGCGCCACCCTGTCGGCCACGAACCGGTTCGCCACCGAAAGCCCCAGCGGATAGGCAAAGCGGTCACCGGCCAATTCGATCTTGCCAAGAAAATCACCGAATGCGGGCCGCAGTTCCGCCAGATACTCGCGGTCGGCAAGGGCGTTGATCTTTGCCGCCCGCGCGTCGGTTTCCGCCCAGACGATCGAACAGCGTCGCCCGGGAAGCGGCAAAATACCCAGCGGGCCCGAGGGCGTGAAGAACTGGTGCGCGACGCCGTCATGGGGTTTCTCATGCGCGATCGCCGCCACCAGGGCGGTCTGGCCATACCCCCATTCCGTGCGGTTGATCCCGGCGCGTTGCGCTGTCTTGCTCTTGCGGCCGTCGCATCCAACCAGCAGCCCCGCCGCGAAGGTCGCGCCATCGGCGAACGCGACGTCAACGCCATCCGTGGCCACCATTTGTGCCACGGCGGATTTGTTGATCCGCCTGATGTTGCCCACTGCGCTTACCCGGTCCAACAAGGCCCGCCGCAGGTAGCGGTCTTCGACCATGAAGCCCATTGGGCCTTCTTCGATTTCACGGTGGTCGAAATGCAGAAACCACGGCGCGGCGCCTTCGCCGGGCCGCCCGTCGCTGGCATAGATATCCAGAATCGGCTGCGCGTGTTCGGATATTTCCGGCCAGATGCCAAGCGCCACCAGCATTTTCTGGCTCGCGAGCGCCAGCGCATAGGCGCGCCCGTCAAAATCGTGCGAACTCTGCCGTTTCGCGGGCAGGGTTTCCGCCAGCGCAATGTTGAACCCGCCCGCTGCCAGCGCCAGCGCCAGCGCGGTGCCGTTCAGGCCGCCGCCTACAATCAGGATATCGGTGGTTTGTTTCATTCCTTCAAATATGGCCCCTCGCACGGGATTGTCCATTGGTGAAAGCGTCGCTAGCGTGGCGCAAACGCAGCAGAGGTGGATCATGTCGCAGGAATGGCTTTGGGCAAGCGCGTCGGATTTGGGCCGCGATATCGGCGCAGGAGTGATTGATCCGCTGGACCTCGTCGAAACCTATCTGGCTGCGATTGCGGCGCATCCGTTGCACGACCGGATCTATGCCCGGGTCACCCGCGAACGCGCGCTGGCCGAGGCTTCCGCCGCATCTGACCGGGCCAGGTCAGGCAATCGCCACGGGTTGCTGGATGGGGTGCCGATTTCCTGGAAGGATCTGTTCGACAGTGCCGGAACGGAAACCGAGGCCGGCAGTGCCTACCTGAAAGGCCGGATTCCGGCGCGCGATGCAACCGTGCTGGCCCGGGCGACCGGCGCGGGGTTGGTTTGCCTTGGCAAGACGCATATGTCCGAACTGGCGTTTTCGGGGCTGGGTTTCAACCCGGTCACCGCAACACCTCCTTGCGTGAATGATGAAGAGGCGGTTCCCGGCGGCTCGTCCTCGGGCGCGGCGGCGTCGGTTGCATTCGGGCTTGCGGCGTGCGGGATCGGCTCGGACACCGGAGGCTCGGTGCGCATCCCATCGGCCTGGAACGATCTGGTCGGGCTGAAAACAACGGTGGGGCAGTTGCCTACCCAAGGGGTGGTGCCGCTGTGCCGATCGTTTGACTCCATCGGACCATTGTGCCGGACGGTCGAGGATGCGGCGCAATTTTTGGCGATCCTGGCGGGCAGGAACGCGGCGCAAACCAGTGGTGCCGATCTGCGTGGCCGCCGGTTTCTGGTGCTGGAATCCGTCGGCATGGACGATCTGCGCCCGCAACCACGCGACGCGTTCGAACGCGCGGTCGCCGGTATCACGCGGGCCGGGGCCAAGGTGGTCCGCGATTCGGTCCCGGAAGTTGCCGAAGCGATGGATTTGGCCCCCTGCCTTTTCACGGTCGAGGCTTACGCCCAGTGGAAAGACGTGATCGAAGCGAATCCCGATCTGATGTTTCGCCAGATTCTGGAGCGTTTTCGCGCCGGTGCCAGCTTTGCCGGTACGCAATACGTTCAGGCCGACCAGCGGTTAAAGGAATTGCGGCGCGGATATCTCGAAAAGACCGCGGGATATGACGCGGTGATCGTGCCGACATCGCCGGTCCTGCCGCCCAATATCGAACGTCTGGCCGTGGATCAGGATTACTATGTCTCGGAAAACCTGCTTGCGCTCAGAAATACGCGGATCGGCAATCTGATGGGATTGTGCGCCCTCAGCCTGCCGACCGGCGTGCCGTCCTGTGGCCTGATGCTGCTGGCCGCGCCGTTCTCAGAGGGCCGTCTGCTGCGACTGGGCGGTGCCGTCGAAGCGGCGCTGGGGGTCGGTTGACGCGCCGCGGTTATGCGTGCGGTCATACAACTGTGCGACGATCCGGCTGGCGGTCTTGTCAAACAACGCCGGAACCAGCGCGTGGACCAGTGCGGCCATCGCCGCCAGCATCAGGGTTGCCGCAAATTTCGACGCAAACAACAAGTGCTCGAAATAGGTTTCGTCAACCGAACGCGGATGGGTCAGGAACAGGCGGGCGAACATGGCGAATCTCCTTTGATCTGTTAAGACCAATATAGGGTCACGCGCAGATGAAGCCTTCCCAAAGAAGGACTTGAAATTGGCCAATATTGGGATATTGTCCCAGCCATGCCCGAAGAATTCGACAAAATTGACCTCGCAATCCTCCGACAACTGCAAAAAGACACCTCGCAAAGCATCGACGATATCGCCGAAAAGGCGGCGCTTTCCCGCAACGCCTGCTGGCGGCGGATCAAACGCATGGAACAGACCGGGACCATCCGCGACCGGGTTGCACTGCTGGATGCGGACAAGCTGGACCTTGGCCAGATGGTGTTGGTCCTGATCCGCACCAACGCACATGATCCCGATTGGTTGCGCCGGTTTCGGGCGGCTGTGGTGGGGATGCCGGAAATCATGGGCGCGCATCGGATGAGCGGCGATCTGGATTACGTGCTCAGGGTCCGGGTGCGCGACGTCAAGGCCTATGATCGGTTCTATCAACGGCTGATTGCACAGGTGCCCGTGGCCAATGTTTCGGCCTCTTTCGTGATGGAAGACATAAAAGACACAACCCAATTGCCGTTATAGGCCCGCAAAACAGGTGCTGGACCAGAGGCGGGTTTCTGGGTATTGTCGTGTGAAACGGGGCACTTAGACTCCGTCGATTGAGGCATTGATGCAAGTCCCGGAGCGGTTTTCAAACCTGCCTGAATACGCTTTTCCGCGTTTGCGGTCGCTTTTGGCCGACCATTCGCCGGGTGGCGCCGAAATCGCGATGTCGATCGGCGAGCCGCGCCACACACCGCCGGAATTCGTCGGCGACATTCTGGCGCGGCGGGTTCAGGATTTCGCCAGATACCCGCCGAATGACGGCGCGGTCGGGTTGTTGCAGGCCATTTCCGACTGGATATTCCGCCGATACGCCGTGAAAAAGGACCCCCTGACCGAGATCATGGCCCTGAACGGCACGCGCGAAGGCCTGTTCAATGCCGCCATCGCCCTGTGTCCCGAGCGCAAGAACGGGCGCGTCCCCAACGTTCTGATGCCGAACCCGTTTTATCAGGTCTATGCCGTTGCGGCCATGGCGGTGCAGGCGAATCCGGTATTCCTGCCCGCGACCGAAGCCACCGGCTTTCTGCCGGATCTTGATGCAATCCCGCGCGAAACTCTGGACCAGACGGCGATATTCTATCTCTGCTCGCCATCCAATCCACAGGGCGCGACCGCCGGTTCTGACTATTGGAAAACCCTGATCGGTCTCGCCGAGAAGCACGATTTCCGAATTTTCGCCGACGAGTGCTACAGCGAGATTTACCGCGAAACCCCGCCCGAAGGCGCGCTTGAAGTCGCGGGCACGATTGCGGCCGACCCCGAACGGGTTCTGGCATTTCATTCGCTCTCCAAACGCTCGAACCTGCCCGGATTGCGGTCGGGATTCGTGGCCGGGGGTCCGCAGGCAATCACCGAACTGAAACGCCTTCGCGCCTATGCCGGTGCGCCGCTTCCCCTGCCCTTGCAACATGTTGCCGAGGCCGCCTGGGCAGACGAGCCACATGTCAGCGCCAGCCGTGCGCTCTATCAGGAAAAATACTCAATCGCGGATGCCACATTTGCTGACCTGTCCGGGTATTCACCGCCGAATGCCGGGTTTTTCCTGTGGCTTCCGGTCGACGATGGCGAGACAGCGGCGATACGTCTCTGGGAACGTGCGGGCGTGAAGGTCTTGCCCGGCGCGTATCTGTCGCGCGAGGTCGACGGCCTCAATCCGGGTGCCGGATACATACGGGTCGCACTGGTGGCCGAAAAACAAGAAATGCAGCGCGGGCTTTGCGCCATTCGCGACTGCATCTGCGGTGAAGGGCAGTAATCATGGCATATCAGGTCAGGCAACGCGATCCACTTCTGGAAAGCCACATGTCCGAAGCGATTCGCAAACGCGGCAAGGAATTGCTGGGCCTGATGATGCTGGCGGTCGGTCTGACCGTGGCCCTGTTGCTGGGATCCTACGTCCCCGAAGACCCAAGCTGGCTGAGCGCCACCAACGAACCGGTCCGGAACCTGCTGGGCAAATTCGGGGCCTCGGTCGCCAGCCCGCTATTCGTGACCATCGGTTGGGCAGGCTGGGGCATCGCCATCGTGGCGCTGGTATGGGGCGCAAGGTTCTTTGCGCATATCGGCGACGGGCGTTTTTTCAGCCGCATCATCTTTTCCCCCATCGCGATTGCCATCGCGGCGGTTTTCGCCTCCACCCATGCGCCGGGCGCCGGGTGGGCCCATTCCTTTGGTCTGGGCGGATTATTCGGCGATACCGCGCTTGCGGCAATTCTGGCGTCGGCACCCTTTGATCTGGAACTGGCGCTGCGACTGCTAAGCGGGCTGGCGGGCCTGTGTCTGGTGCTGCTGGCCATTTTCGTCTTTGGCTTTGATCGGCGGGAATTGCGGGCGATGGGGCGCTTTCTGGTGTTCGGCGTGATCCTGACCTATGCGTCCCTGTTCGCGTTTCTGGGCTATGCATTGGTCAAGATTTTCAGTGCGGCTCAGTTCGCCTATGCCCGCTTGAAATTCGGCCCGGTGGTCACGGTTGCCGTTCATCAGGAAAACCGCCTGAAAACCCTGGCCCCCGCCAACCGCACCATCCCGGCGGCCATTACCCCGAAACGCCCGGGTTTCGTGCGCCGCGCGCCGATGTTCAGCGCGGCGAAGTCCCGCGACCGGGCGGCGCAGCATCGCGAACCGCCCGTCGCCGCGGAAGAGGACCGTATCCGCTCCAGAATCGTCGACGTCATCCGCGAGCGCAAGCCGTCTGTGGGGGCGGCGTCCTCGCAGCTTCGGGCGGAACCCCCGGTCAACAAGCGTGTCCCCGACATCAAATCCGACACGGCTGCCGAACCGGTATCGGCGGGTCCGTCGACATATGTTCCGCCAACGCCCGCGTCCAAGGCGGTGATCCAGCACCGGGTGGCGAAGGGCGCGAAATCCAGCCGCCAGGCAACCCAGGAAGCACAACCCGAACTGGCGTTCGAGGCACCGCGCACGGAATTCGAAAGCCCCGCACTTGGACTGCTGGCCAATCCGATCAGCATCGAACGCCACCACCTTTCCGACGAGGCCCTGGAAGAAAACGCGCGGATGCTGGAAAACGTGCTGGACGATTACGGGGTCAAGGGCGACATCGTTTCGGTATCGCCGGGGCCGGTGGTTACCATGTATGAACTGGAACCCGCCCCCGGATTGAAGGCCAGCCGTGTCATCGGGCTGGCCGACGATATCGCGCGCTCAATGTCGGCATTGGCGGCACGGGTTTCCACGGTGCCGGGCAGGTCGATCATCGGCATCGAACTGCCCAACGCGCATCGCGAAAAGGTCCTGCTGCGCGAAATCCTTTCGGCACGGGATTTCGGCGATTCGACCCAGAAACTGCCGCTGGCGCTGGGCAAGAACATCGCGGGCGATCCGGTGGTGGCGAATTTGGGAAAAATGCCGCATCTGCTGATTGCGGGGACCACGGGTTCGGGTAAATCGGTGGCGATCAACACGATGATCCTCAGCCTGTTGTACAAGCTCAGCCCCGACGAATGCCGCATGATCATGATCGATCCGAAAATGCTGGAACTCAGCGTCTATGACGGCATCCCGCATCTGCTTTCGCCGGTGGTCACCGACCCGAAAAAGGCGGTGGTCGCGCTGAAATGGGTCGTCGGCGAGATGGAAGAGCGGTATCGCAAGATGTCCAAGATGGGCGTGCGCAATATCGACGGCTACAACGGCCGTGTGAAAGAGGCGCTGACCAGGGGCGAGAATTTCAGCCGCACGGTCCAGACCGGATTTGACGATGAAACCGGCGATCCGGTTTTCGAGACCGAGGAATTCAAGCCCGAAGCCATGCCCTTTATCGTGGTCGTGGTCGACGAAATGGCCGATCTGATGATGGTTGCCGGCAAGGAGATCGAGGCCTGCATCCAGCGCCTTGCCCAGATGGCGCGGGCCAGTGGCATCCACTTGATCATGGCCACCCAGCGCCCGTCGGTCGATGTGATCACCGGCACCATCAAGGCCAACTTTCCGACGAGGATCAGCTTTCAGGTGACCTCGAAAATAGACAGCCGCACCATTCTGGGCGAGATGGGCGCCGAACAGTTGCTGGGCATGGGCGACATGCTGTACATGGCCGGCGGCGGCAAGATCACCCGCGTTCACGGTCCTTTCGTTTCCGACGAGGAGGTCGAAGAGATCGTCAACCACCTGAAAAGCTTTGGCGCGCCGGAATACGTGTCCGGCGTTCAGGACGGCCCGACCGATGACCAGGAAAGCAACATCGATCTGGTGCTGGGCCTTGGCGGCAATACCGACGGCGAGGACGCGTTGTTCGATCAGGCGGTCGCCATCGTGTTGCAGGACCGGAAATGTTCGACCTCGTACATCCAGCGCAAACTGGCCATCGGCTACAACAAGGCGGCGCGGCTGGTCGAGCAGATGGAGGATAACGGGCTGGTCAGCCCGGCCAACCACGTCGGCAAGCGCGAAATTCTGGTGCCCGAAGGGCAATAATCCGCCATCTGGCCGGAATGTGAATTGTCAGATGGTGCGAAATCGCGGAATTGTGCGTATATGACCGCCATGAATGTTCAATCCCTGTTTTTGGTGCCGGTTCTGACGCTGGCCATGTCGCTGGCGGCCAGTGCCGAAAAAATCCCGATTTCCGCGATTTCCGAATTCCTGAACGACCTGACCACCGCCAAGGGCGCGTTCACGCAGATCAACCCGGATGGCACGATCTCGACCGGCACATTGTTCATTCACCGCCCCGGGCGGGTCCGGTTCGAATACAACCCCCCCGATCCGGCCCTGGTGATGGCGGGCGGCGGAACGGTGGCGATCTTTGACCGCAAATCCAACGAGCCTCCACAACAATTTCCCCTGAAACGCACGCCGCTTTCGGTGATTCTGGAAAGCAACGTCGATCTGGATCTTGCGGAAATGATCACCGCGCATGTGGCGGACGAACGCACGACCACCATCACGGCGCAGGACCCGAATCACCCCGAAATCGGTCATATCGAACTGGTATTCACGGCGAACCCGACGGAATTGCGCCAATGGGTGATCACCGACGAAAGCGGCAATGCGACCACCGTGATCCTGGGCGATATGGAGCGGGGGCTGAAGCTGGGCGCGTCGCTGTTCAGCGTTCGGGCGGAACTGGAAAAATCGGATCCCGATCAGCGATGATCACCCTTTGCCGGGGCATTCGGTCAATTGCTCGGCATACATTTCCGCGCGCCTCTGAACCTGTTTTGCGACGCGCATCAGCCAGCGCTTGCGACGATAGGTGCCCCGCCGGTATCCGGCATGGCCATCGTGATAAGCCAGATATTGCCGCCGCGCATTGGACTTGGAGATGCCCAGCCGTTGGTACGACTGATCCATGTACCAGCCCATGAAATCCACGGCATCCGCGAAATCATCCCGCCGCGCGCTGCGATTGCCGGTATCGCGCATGTACCACTTCCACGTGCTGTCGATGGCCTGCGCATATCCGAATGCCGACGAGTTTCGGCCCATCGGGATGACTCCCATCGTGAAATCCAGCGGCGTGCGCGCCTGTGCCTTGAACTTGCTTTCGTAATATATCGTCGACATCTGCACCGCGATCGGCACGCCCCAGCGGGATTGCGTCCGGATCATCGCCTTCATCCAGCCCGGGCGCTGTTGCTTGATCACGCAGGCGTCGTCGATATTGCCGGGCGGGGCCTGCACGGCCGGGCTGCATGTCACAAGCAGCAAGGCCAATAGGGGTGCGGGCCGGAATTTCATTGCGCTCGGATGCCTCGGTTCTTTTGGCCCATTCTACGCGTCTTTGAGGCGCAATCAAAAACAATCTGCTCCGCGCGTCGCTTTTTCAGGCCGGTCGAGGCGGCGCAAAGAACAGAGTCTCTTGCGATTCCGGGCCGGGGTCTGCGTTCCGAAACCCCGGAAAATCGCGGTTTTCGCTCAAAGACTATGACGTAACTGCAACAGCCCCGCATTCGCGCCCGGCGGGCATAGGTCGGTTCAAGCTGACGCAAATTCGCGTGGGACACACGGCCCATCACCGATACGGGGGCAGCATCGCCTTGAAAACCGCCACAAATTCGGTTTCGTCCGAAACGCAGATACTGCAACCGATCCGCGAGGCGGAATTTTTTGATTCATCGGGAACAATAGCAGTAAATTGTTTCTGCAAAAAATGGTGATTTGGCCCGCGCGCTGAATGGACAGAAATTCAATCCCGGTCTAATAATTGGCGTGGGGGATATTGGAAGTCATGTTAAAGAGCAACGCAAAATATTCAATCGGCCAGGTCGTCCGCCACCGGAAATTCCCTTTCCGTGGCGTCGTTTTTGATATTGATCCGATCTTTGCCAATACCGAGGAATGGTGGCTTGCCATTCCCGAGGAAAGCCGTCCGCGCAAGGACCAGCCGTTCTATCATCTGCTGGCCGAGAACGAGAGCTCGTATTACGTCGCCTATGTGTCCGAACAGAACCTTCTGGCGGATGAAACCGGCGAACCCGTCGAACATCCCGAGGTATCGTCGATGTTCAGCAATCTGAGCAACGGCAAGTACAACATGGAAGTGCAGATGCACTAACACCACGACGGCCTCGAATTCCGGTCCATGGCGGTAAGGATTTGTCGGGCGGGCATCAGTATCCCAGCGCGCAGCCATCCTTTCGCGGGTCCGACGCCCCGATCAGCACGCCGTTTTCGTCGTCGATGACGACCGCCTGCCCACCGCCCAGCGGCGTGTCGGGAACCACGACGTCGTGGCCGAGATCCGACAATTCCGCGCGCACCGATTGCGGATAACCCCGCTCCACGCTCAGCACGTCCTCAAAGGCAAAGCATCGCGGCGCGTCCAGGGCCGCCTGCGGATCAAGACCGAAATCAACCATATTGCTCAGGACCCGCGAATGCCCGGTCGGCTGATAGGCCCCGCCCATCACGCCAAAGGGCATGGTGACGCGCCCGTTCCGGCGCACCATCGCCGGAATGATCGTGTGCATAGGCCGCTTTTGGGGCCCTGCCTCGTTCGGGTGGCCGCGCTCCAGCGTGAATCCGGCACCGCGGTTTTGGAAATTGATGCCGAAGCGGGTAGAGGCAAGCCCCGAACCGAACCCGTAATAGACCGAATAGATCAGCGAAACCGCCATCCGGTTCCGGTCGACCACGCTGACGTAAACCGTGTCGCGGTGAAAGGCGCCCGCCTTGGCCGCCAACGCGGGACCGGCCCGCCTCGGATCGATCAGCCCTGCCAGATCGCGCGCGGTCTCGGGTGCCAGCATATGGGCCAGCCGCGTCGCATGATCCGCGTCGGCGATGAACCGGTCGCGGGCATCATAGGCCAGCTTTGCGGCCTCGGCCTCGATATGCGCGCGCGCCGCTCCGAACGGGTCAAGTGCCGCCAGATCGAAACTTTCAAGGATGTTGTTCAGCAGGATCGCCGTCGCACCCTGCCCGTTGGGCGCGTGCTCCACCAGTTCGGTGCCACGGTACAGGCCCGAAACCGGTTCGGTGTAATCACAGGCCACGTTGCCGAAATCGTCCAGTGAATGGGTGCCGCCCATCGCTGCAAGCGATGCCACCATATCCGCGGCAACCTCGCCCGTATAAAACCCGTTTCGGCCGTCTTTTGCGATACGGCGCAGGACCTCGGCCTGATTTGGCGCGCGAAACATCTGGCCGGGTGTCGGGGCCTTGCCGTCCATCAGATAAAACCGGCGCGCCGCGCCTTTCAGGAATTTTTCGCGCCCCTGCCAGTCATACGCGGTTCTCATGCCGACCGGCACACCTGCGTCGGCATAGCGAATCGCCGGGGCCAGCGTAGCGGCAAGCCCGATCCGGCCCCAGTCGTCGGACAATCGGCAAAACCCGTCCACCGCGCCCGGCAGCGTGACGGCATCGGCGGAATAGAGCGGCACAGTGGCATGGCCCGCCGCGCGCAGGGCATCGCCGTTCCACACAGCCGGCGACCGGCCCGATCCGTTCAGGGCGATGATCCGATCTTCGCCGGCAGGTTTCACCAAGGCAAAGCAATCCCCCCCAAGACCGGTCGAGGCCGGTTCGCAAATCCCCAGCAAAACCGCCGCCGCAATCGCCGCGTCGACCGCATTGCCCCCGGATTCGAGCATCTGAACAGCAACCCTTGCCGCCAGCGGATGCGACGTCGCGCAAATTCCGTTGGCGGCGATGACCGGGGACCGGCCGGGCAGGTGGAAATCGCGCATCGCCAGAACCTGAATTGTTGGGCATTCCGGCAGACGCTAAACTGCGGTCTGCGGGTTTCCAACCGGGTATTTGGGAAAAAGATCCTCGACGCCGCGTATCTGGGTGGGGGCTGAAGACGCAGCGCCGAGGGAAGCTATACCAGCTACAAGTCCCGGTATCGTCACCAATATCGGCACGCTTTGGGAGACAAATGGGCGATTTCAGGGCAAGGCGATTTTGTTGTGGAAACTTCTGCAATACGTTGTTTGGAAACCAAAAAACCCTGCCGCAGTGGCAGGGTTCTAGTCAGGGTAGCCCCGGCATCGCGGATCTGGGTGGGGGCTGATAAACCGCGACACCGGGGTGAGCCTTCGCTCGCTACAGGTACCGTTATCCAGATCAATCGCGGCGGAAAGTGGCGCTGATACTGGCGAAAACGGGGCAATCCGCGACATTCGTGAAAAAGTCGGTTTCCGGTTCGAGAACAGTAAAGCCGGCACCGGCTCGGCCCAACTTCATAGCCGGCGAATCCCCGCCCCGGAGGCGGTCTGTTTGGTGATCTTGTCAACACGGCTTGATTTGCACCGGATTCGGCGACACACTGACAGGATGAACATCGAAAACGCGACCGCGCTGTTCCGGGCCAGACCCGCGCCGGAGCAGGTCAGTTTCCAGCGGGTCGAACTCAACGCAATCCTCCAGATTTATGGTCGGATGGTCGCCGCGGGTGAGTGGCGCGATTACGGAATCTCCTGCCTGCGCGACGTTGCGGTTTTTTCGATCTTCCGCCGTTCGGCAGAGCATCCGCTTTACCGGATCGAGAAACGCCCGAAACGCGCCGGCAGGCAGGGTATCTATGCGGTCGTTGCGATGGACGGGCAAATTCTGAAACGAGGCCACGATCTGAAGACGGTCTTGCGCGTACTGGAAAAAAAGCTGATCCGCGCGATCGATTGACCGCTTTCAGCCCGCCAACCGCCGAATGGCCGTCACCGGCCCACCGCCATTGGCAATGACCCGGTCAACGACCACGGCGAACGGTTCGGTTGTCACCGCCATATGATGCGCATTTGCGTGAAGCAGCGTTTCGGGGTCCCGCATCACACCGACATGCCCGTCCCAGAATACCAGATCGCCACGCATTGGCGCGGCACCGGACGGCAAAGGCCGTCCCAGCGCGATTTCCTGCATGTCGGCGTCACGCGGGCATTCGGTTCCCGCGGCCATCAGCGCCAGTTGCAGCGCGCCAGAGCAATCCATGCCCGACGGGCTGTTGCCGCCCCAAAGATACGGAACACCCAGAAAGCGCTCAAATACCGCGACGAAGTCATCGGCCATCTGTTGGAGCGGGCGCAGATGCTGCGACGGTACAAAAGTTCCGTCGCGCAGGACGTGAAACCGGTTCCGCCGTCCCGTAACCGCAACCTCTGCGCCAAACGGCAGGGATTGCAGCGCACGGCTTTTGATATCGGCGGCCTGATAGGCATGCGTCGCCAGCGCGGTCACCTTGTGTGTGACCGGCTCGAAATCGCGCAGGTGCCGCGTTTCGACGTAGCCGACATAGCCATCGTCCTGCGCCTGCCCAAAGGACCAGCCGGGATCAAAATCGGTCTCGAGCACCAGAAACGAGGCACCACGAAGCATCTGGCCGTCAAGCGCGCCCGCGGGTTCACGCAACAGGTCGGCAACCGGCACCGCCACCTGCCGCAAGGTTCCGGCCACGAAGCGGTCGGCGCTGGCAATCCCTTCAAGCGAAACATGCGCCACGCGCCCATTGCCGGGGGTCAGGCGCGGGTGCATCATTTGACGGCCCGTTGTTCCAGCACGTCGAGAATGGCGCGTGCCCCCATGAATGCAGCACCCCTGGGCCGCGCCGGTGCTTTCGTGGGGTTCCAGCCGTAAATGTCGAAATGCGCGAAGGTTCCGGCATTTTCGACAAACCGGCGCAGAAACAATGCCGCCGTGATCGACCCGGCAAATCCGCCCACGGGCGCGTTGTCAAGATCGGCAATATCCGGTTCGATCATACGCTCGTAAGGTTCCCAGAACGGCATCCGCCAAAGCGGGTCGCGCACCCGCCGCGCGGCACGCAGCAATGCGTGCGACAACGCATCGTCATCGGTATAGAACGGCGAAATGTCCGGGCCAAGCGCAACCCGCGCGGCACCCGTCAGTGTCGCCATGCAGAACAGATGATCGGGGGATTCCTCGTCCGCCAGCGCCAGGGCGTCGGCCAGAACCAGCCTGCCTTCGGCGTCGGTGTTGTTGATCTCGACACTTTGGCCCTTGCGCGATTGCAGCACGTCTCCGGGTCGGAAAGCCCCGGCGGAGACCGAATTCTCGACCGCGGGGATCAGCACGCGCAGGCGCAGCGGCAAATCCAGCCCCATGATCGCCTGCGCCAGCCCCATCGCGGTCGCGGCCCCGCCCATGTCCTTTTTCATCAGCGCCATCGACGCGCCCGGTTTCAGGTTCAGCCCGCCCGTGTCGAAACAGACGCCCTTGCCCACCAGGGTCACGGTCGGATTTGCGGCATCGCCCCAGCGCAGGTCCAGCAGCCGGGGTTCGGCATCCGACGCGCGGCCGACGGCGTGGATCATAGGCAGGTTCTGCGCAAGCAGCGCGTCGCCCCGGATCACGCTGGTTTTGGCCCCGAACGCGTGGCCAAGCTGTTCGAATGCCGTCTCCAGATCGGAGGGGCCCATGTCGTTGGCGGGGGTGTTGATCAGATCGCGGGCCAGAAACTCGGCCTTGCATATGGCGCGCAATCGGTTCGGGTTCACACCGTCGGGCACTACCAGTTCCGCCTGTTCGCCGGTTTGCGCATGGTAGCGGTCAAACCGGTATCCTGCCAACAGCCAGCCCAGCGCTGCTTCTTCCAGATCGGGTGCGTCCAGTCCGCAGTCCATGCGGTATCTGCCTGCGGGCAGGCATTCGGCGGCGCTGGCGAAATGAAATCTGCCGCGCGCGCGCCGTGCCGCATCGCCCCAACCGAACAATACCTGCGCCAGTCCGCCGTCCGCCGCCGGGACCAGCAGGCAGTCGTTCAGTTTGCCCTTGAAATCATTGGCCGAAATCCACGCCCGCACCATTTCCGGCTGGCGTTGGGTCCAGGCAGCGGCATCTGCGGACGATACCAGCGTGATCGGGACGGCGTTGTGGTCGTTTTCGGCAAATCCGGTGGGCATCGGGCGGTCCTGACGGCAAGGTTGCCGGCAACCCTATCCCTTTTCTGAGCCGGTTCAAGGGCGCTCAACCCGGCAGGGTCGCGCCTTCGATTGCTGCGGCCAGCGAGGCATCGCCGACCCTGATCAGACGCTCGGTCACCGCATGGAGCGCGTTCAGATCGCTACGCTCCGCACAGGCCAGTGCGTCCTGCGCCACGCGCGCCAGCAGCAGGAACCCCAACTGCTCGCCCATTGCGCCCAGATTTTCGGCCGAGACCTTCAGGCCGTCCAGATCCCCCAGCAACAGGGCCTGTTCGACGGCACCCATGCGTTCGGCCACTTCGACGACCGCCCGTTCGATCACGTCGTGGGAACCATCGTCACCAAGCGCGTCCTGAAAGACATTCAGTGCATCGGTCTGAATACATACGCTTTCCGCGATCCGTAATCGCGATATTTCCGTTTTCATTGCTCGCATCCCGCTTGTCCCACCTTGGAAACCACGTTATCCGGCGGATTTGAAAAACCGGTTATCCGGCGGGATTTTCTGGCTCGAAATTTGTGAAAAATGTCGATACTGTCGGCGCAAAAGGAAACAGGCAATTCCATGAAGAACGCGCGGCCGCTTCCGTCTTATCTGGTGAACCGGTACCACGGTTGGAAGGCGACCGAATATGCCGACAACAAGGCCTGGTTCAAGCGCCTTGCGAACGAGGGGCAGCACCCACGGGCGATGGTGATATCGTGCTGCGACAGCCGCGTGCACGTCACCTCGATCTTCGGGGCGGAAACCGGCGAGTTCTTCATCCATCGCAACGTTGCAAATCTGGTCCCGCCCTGCCTGCCGGACAGCGACCATCACGGCACCTCGGCGGCGATCGAATTCGCGGTGACCTCGCTCAAGGTCGCGCACATCATCGTGATGGGGCACTCCGGTTGCGGCGGCATCAATGCCTGTCGGGACATGTGTTCGGGTATTGCTCCGGGTCTGGACGAAGACAGCAGCTTTGTCGGAAGATGGATGGACATCCTGCGCCCGGCCTTTGAGCGCGTGAAAGACATCAAGGACACCGACGAGCAGACCCGCGCACTGGAGCGAGAAGGCGTGCTGGTGTCGCTGGAAAATCTGATGACCTTTCCGTTCGTGCGCAAGGCGGTCGAGGAAGAGGCGTTGACCGTGCACGGCGTCTGGAACGATATCGCCACCGGTGATGTGGCGGCGTTCGACCGCGATCAGGGGCGGTTCGTGGCCATCTGACATCGCCGGCGAATTGGCGCGCCCGCTGCATCCGTGTTATCCTGCGGTCATTGTCGCGCCATTGCGAGGGAAACCGATGCGCTTCATTGTGAATGCGATAAAGCTTTTGGCTGTGCTGGTCGCCGTTTTGGTGGTGATTGCCTTTTTCCTGCCGCGTCACGTGGCGGTGTCGCGGTCGCTGGCGATAAACGCACCGGTCGAACAGGTGTTTTCGCATGTGAATTCGTTGCGGGCATTCGCGGTCTGGTCGCCCTGGTCGGATTATGATCCGGATATGAAGGTCACTTTCTCGGGTCCGGAAACCGGGGTGGGCAGCCGGATGGACTGGACCTCGGACCAGCAGAATGTCGGAAACGGGACGCAAATCATAACTGCAAGCGAAGAAAATCAGCGGGTCGAAACCTCGCTCGATTTCGGCGCGATGGGTCGGGCGGTTGCCGAATTCACGCTCACGCCGGCGGCGAATGGCACCGAGGTCCGTTGGGGATTTGTCACCGATCTTGGCATGAACCCGGTCGCGCGGTGGATGGGTCTTGTGATGGATCGATGGGTCGGCAGCGATTTTGAAAACGGCCTTGCGCGATTGAAGATCGCCGCTGAGAGCGACGGTTGACGCCACCGGTTTCGCCGTGGCCGGCGACGGCTGATCCGGCGGGCGCATGGTCGGTTCTACCGCCGGATCGGTTTGCCGCGCATCCGGATTTTGGTCAGCCCGCCGCGCGGTATTTCAGGGCAGCCCGATGATGGCTGTGGCCGGGAAATGGTCGCTGAAACCGGTTGACCAGCAGCCGGTAACTGTATCCAAGCTCTGATCCCTTGCAAACCCTTGTTGCGGCGGGCCAAGTATACAACGCCAGACCACCGCCGGATTCTTGAAGGAAATAACCCTTCTTCTGCAACCTCGACTGCAATTCCGCCCAGGTACTTGCATAGGCGAAATCGTCCGCGAGGAGCGCCCGTAAGGGAGCGACGAGCCGCTCATCCGCCCTATTGGGCGTCTTCGCTTTCCCCTTTTGAAACGCCCGGTCCAGTGCTGCATCCAACGCATCCCGCAGAATCTGACCCATGGTCACATCCCGCGCTTCCGCGAGCATTTTCGTTGCGCGGAACTGGGCGTCATTCAGCTTCAATTCGACCCGTGGCATGTTGCCTCCGGGTCCGATCAAAGCCGAAGAAAGTGAAGAAATCGCTAACCCTTCTTAAATACCCGCTGGCCCAGCACCTCGGCGATCTGCACTGCGTTCAGCGCGGCGCCCTTGCGAAGGTTGTCAGAGACGCACCACAGGTTCAGCCCGTTATCGATCGTCGGGTCCTGGCGCACGCGGCTGACGAAGGTCGCGTAGTCCCCGACGCATTCCACCGGCGTCGTATAGCCGCCATCCTCGCGCTTATCCACGACCATCACACCGGGTGCATTGCGCAGGATGTCGCGCGCCTCTTCCTCGTCCAGGTGATCCGTGAACTCGATATTCAGCGCCTCGGAATGACCCACGAAAACCGGGACCCGCACGCAGGTCGCGGTCACCTTGATCTTGGGATCGATGATTTTCTTGGTTTCGGCGACCATTTTCCATTCTTCACGGGTCTGGCCGTCCTCCATGAACGCATCGATATGCGGGATCACATTGAACGCGATCTGTTTGGTGAATTTTGCCGGATCGACCTCTTGCCCCGGGACAAAGATGCCCTTGGTCTGGTTCCACAATTCGTCCATCCCGTCCTTGCCGCCGCCCGAGACCGACTGATACGTCGAAACCACCACCCGTTTGATCCGCGCCCGGTCATGTAGCGGCTTCAGCGCCACCACCATCTGCGCGGTCGAGCAGTTCGGGTTGGCGATGATGTTCTTTCTGGCATAACCGTCCACGGCGTCGGCGTTCACCTCGGGCACGATCAGCGGCACCATTGGATCGTATCGGTAAAGCGACGAATTATCGATCACGACGCAACCCGCCTTTGCCGCGCGGGGCGCATATTTCTTTGTCGCGTCCGAGCCGACGGCGAACAAGGCGATATCCCAGCCCGCGAAATCGAAGGTATCGAGGTCCTGCACCTTGAGCGTCGCATCGCCAAAGCTGCATTCCGTACCCAGCGACCGGCGCGAGGCCAGCGCGGCGATCTCATCTACCGGGAATTGCCGTTCATCCAGAATGTTCAGCATTTCGCGGCCCACATTGCCCGTGGCGCCGGCGACCACGATTTTATAGCCCATCGGTATTCTCCTGAAGTCCCGGGTCGGAACGGCGTCTCTTAGCGCATAACCGGCGCAGGATAAAAGAGGCCAAACCGGCCAACGCAGCCATATATCAGATGACCGCCTCGTACAGTGCGGTGACATTGGCGGGATTCAGTTCCACAGGGTTCCCGCCGCAGCTCGGATCGTCAAGCGCCATGGACACCAATTCGCCGATCCGGTCGGTTCCGACGCCGAGGTCCCGCAACCTGTCCGGCACCGAGACGCCCGCGCGCAGCAACATCACGTAATCCATGAACCCGTCGAAACCGCCCCCGATCCCCATGTAATCCGCGGCCCAGCCGATCCGGTCCTCGACCGCCGGCCGGTTCAGTGCCAGCACCGCCGGAATGCACACCGCATTGGTCATGCCGTGATGCGTGCCATAGACCGCGCCGACCGGATGGCTCAGCGCGTGAACGGCGCCGAGACCCTTTTGAAACGCCGTCGCCCCCATCATCGCCGCCGACATCATATGCGCCCGCGCCACAAGGTCGGCACCATCAGTATAGGCCAGCGGCAACCATTCTTTGACCAGCCGCATCCCCTCCAGCGCGATGCCCTGGCTCATCGGGTGGTAGTGCGGCGAGCAATAGGCCTCCAGACAATGCGCAAATGCGTCCATGCCGGTTCCGGCGGTGATCACCTTGGGCATACCGACCGTCAGTTCCGGATCGCAGATCACCACATATGGCAGGATCTTGGGGTGAAAGATGATTTTCTTGACGTGGCTTTCGCTGTTGGTCAGCACCCCGGCGCGCCCGACCTCCGAACCGGTCCCCGCCGTGGTCGGCACCGCCACGATCGGGGCGATGGCGCTGGCATCGGCGCGGGTCCACCAGTCGCCGATATCCTCGAATTCCCAGACAGGGCGTGTCTGGCCCGCCATGAACGCGACCAGCTTGCCGAGGTCCAGTCCGGAACCGCCGCCAAAGGCGATCACGCCATCATGTGCCCCCGCCCGAAACGCCGCGACACCCGCCGTCAGGTTTGCCTCGTTCGGATTGGGGTCCACTTCGGCAAACAGCGCGCGGCCCAGCCCGGCACGCTCCATCAGATCGAGCGTGTCCGCAGTGATCGGCAGGCCCGCCAAGCCCCGGTCGGTCACCAGAAGCGGTCTGCGAATACCGGATTGCGCGCAGGCATCGGCAATTTCCGAGATTCGCCCCGCCCCAAACTTGATCGTCGTGGGATAGGACCAGTTTCCGGTCAGGTTCATATTCGTGCTCCCCTGGGCCGGGTTTCGGAATCCAGCCCGTGAATGAATGCCGCCAGACGGTCCGCGACCATCGGTCCGGCCTCCAACAATATCGAATGTTTTAGCGCGGGCAAGACGACCAGCGCGGCTTTTGGCATCGCTGCGGCGATCTGCCGGTTGAGACGCGGGTTGCAGCCGCCGTCATTCTCGCCCGTCAGAACCAGCGCGGGGGTTGCCACCTCGTGCAGCCACGGGGACATTTCGGTCTCGGCGTAGATGTCGAAGACCTGTAAAAAAATCTCGGGATCGGTGCCGATCACCTGTGCCATCCTGGCCGCGACAAGGTCGGGATTTGCGGCAATGAACGGGTCGGTGAACCACCGGTCGGAAAGCGTCGACAACACGTCGGGGATGCCTTTTGCGCGCATGGCCGCGACCACGCCGCGCACCTTGGCACGGTCGTCGGGGGTTCGGAACGCCGCCGTTGAAAGCAGACCCAGCGACAGGACCCGACCCGGATGGCGCCGCGCGTAGGCCGGGGCGATCATGCCACCCAGCGAATGCCCGGCGAAATGCGCCGCCGCAAAACCGGTGCGTTCGCGGACCCGTTCAAGATCGGCGACCAGTTCGTCCAACCCGAACGCGCCGTCCGGCATGGGCGAGGCCCCGTGGCCTCTGAGATCATAGGTCACCACCGTAAATTGTTCGCGCAAGACCGGCATCAGAAACCGCCAGGTATTTCGGGCGGCCCCGATGCCGTGGATAAGGAACAGGGGCGGGCCGGATCCCTGGACGCTGAACGCGCATTCCAGTGCTTGGCTCATGTCGTGGCTCCGCTGGTTGGGTCGGCAAAATGGGGCATGACATTCTGGGCGAATGATGCAAGACAATCCATCGTCTCGTTCTGATCCAGCCCGAAATTCACGTTCAGGATCACCCGGTCGATGCCAAGATCGGCATAGACGCCCAGCTTGTCGGTCATTTCCTGCGGCGTGCAGATCAGCAGGCTTTCGGCCAGATCCCCGATGCTCTGCTTGCGCGGCAAGGGCCTGACCATGCCCGCATCCACGATGCCGGGGCCGGTAAACACGTTGTCAAAGCGGCGGTAATAGGCCTCGGCGGTTTCGAGCTTTGCCCGCGCGTCAGCCGCGTTTCGCGCAACACAGGCAACGCGGGAAAGCGAAAGCGTCAGCGCCTCGCCGGCCGGCCCGATCTCGTCTTTCGCCCGGCTGAACCCGCCGACCTGATCGACCAGAAGCTGATGATTGCCCGCCAGCGGTGTCGTCTGAATGTGAAATCCGCGTTTGGTGCAATGGTAAATGCCCTCGGGGTTCATCACCGCCATCATCATTTGCGGACCCCCCATGCGCACCGGGCGCGGCATGATGGTGATCGGGTCGAACCGGTAATACTCTCCGTCCCACGAAACCTCTTCCCGGCTCAGCAGCGCCTGCAAAACATCCAGCGATTCGTTGAACCGGGCCTGGGTTTCCGCCATGGGCACGCCCAGACGTTCGATCTCGTAGCCAAACGCCCCGCGCCCGACCCCCAGCATCAGGCGCCCGTCGGTGAAAATATCCGCCGCGACGACTTCGCCCGCGAAAAGCCGCATATCGTGCAGCGGCAGCACAACGACCGAGGTCATGATTTTCACATGTTCGGTATGGGCCGCGATCTTCACGGCGAATTGCAATGGCGCGGGCATCATCAGGACGTTGATCAGGTGGTGCTCGGTGATTGAAACCGCGTCAAATCCCAGATGGTCGCCCAGTTTCGCCTGTTCCAGCATGTCGGCATATACCCGGTCGCCGCCATAGGACTTGTCCGGATAATCCGCCGAAAGCTGGATGCTGAATTTCATTTTTTTCCTCGTTCACCACGACTTGTTCTAACAGTTTGCTGAAAAACGGCCAGCATATCCTAAATCGTGGTCGCGGCAGGTGTCGCACCACTGAATTTGCGTGACTAAAATATTTTAATCACTATTGGAAACACTGGTAACCCCCTGACATCAACCCGATAAATCCACAACAAGCATGATTTCTCGCCGTCGGTTCTGCGTGCCGGAAACCGCTGTTCCGCACCCCTCGTCATCGTGTCGAACGCCCCGGCACCCTTCAGAAACCTGACAGATCGCGCTTTTCGGGGTGGCTACAACCGATCACACTTCACGCGCCATACCCGGCCCCACGAGGCATCGACGATCCCCGCATTTGAGAGCGGCCCTGAGCGAACAGACAATGGCTTTGGGACACCCCCCCGAAACGTCGAAGGGCTTTACTTTCCGGCTCAGCCCTTTGATTGATAAGCGGGGTCAAGAAATCGCGGCAGGAAATGCACCCACGCCGCTCTTCAGGAGAAGCCGAATGATCCGCACCGGCGCCGAATACCGCGATTCCATCCGCGACAATCGCGAGGTTCACATGAACGGCGAGCGGGTCAAGGACGTGACCACGCATCCACAATTCAAGCCGCTGGTGGACATTCGCGCCCGCATATATGACATGCAGGCCGAGGACCGGTTCCGTGAAACCATGACCGTATCCACCGGGGACGGCGTGAACGCCATCGGCAATGCCCTGCCGATGAACCAGGCCGATTGGTGGGCCAAGCGTCGTGCGACGGATGCGATCATGAACGAAATCGGCGGCGTGGTGACCCGCGTCGGCGACGAGACCGTGGGCGAGATGTGGTCGCTTTATGACGGGCAGGACGTTCTGAACGAGGTCGATCCCCAATTCGCCCGCAACATAAAATCCCATATCCATCAGGTTCTGAAGGCCGACCCGTTCCACGTTTCCGCCAATACCGACCCCAAGGGCGACCGGTCCAAATCCCCACAGGAACAGGACCCGGACATGCTGTTGCATGTCGCCCGCGAAACCGATGCGGGCATCATCGTGCGCGGCGCGAAATTTGAGACCGCCGCCGCCTATGCCAACCAGGCCTTTACCAAACCAACGATCGCCAATTGGGGCAACGAGGCGCTATCGGATTATGCCGTCGGCTTCATCTGCGATCTTGGCTCGCCCAACCTGAAATTCATCTGCCGCACCGGATTTGCCGGCCGTGCGCCTGCTGCGGATTACCCGCTGGCCAACAAGTTCGACGAGGTCGATACCTTGGTCATCTTCGACAATGTGCTGATCCCGTGGGAAAACGTGCTGTTTTACCGTCACACCCGTGCGGCCACCTTCATCCGCGCCACTTTGCACCGCTATTCCGCCTTTGCCTTCGTGCAGCGCAACCTGAAACTGGCCGACATGATGATCGGCGCGGCTCTGTTCAACGTGCGCCAGACCGGGCTCGACAAACAGCAGGCCGTGCAGGAAAAGCTGGCGAAACTCGCCGTCTACCGCGAGGGGATCAACGCCCATCTGACGGCGGCAATCACCTTGGGCGAACGCTCGCCCGCCGGGCTGATGATGCCGAACCAGTCGCTGCTATATACCGGGCGCGTCCACGCCTGCTCGCAATTGCACGAGATGATTCACATCGCGCGGGAACTGTGCGGTGGGCAGATTTGCGTCACCCCGGACATGGCGGCGTTCGAAGCAGAAGAAACCCGGTCCTGGATGGACAAATACTATACCATCAACGACGAATGGCTGGCCGATGACCGGCGCAGGCTGCTGGCCCTTGCCCGTGATCTGCTGAATTCCGACTATGCGGGCCACCGGCTGACGTTCCAGTTATTCGCCCAGTCGCCGCCGTTCGCGCATCTCGGCGCGGTCTACCGCAACTTCGACTGGAATGGCCCGCTGGCATTCGTGAAAGACGCCGCCGGTCTTTCGGAAAACGTGGCACGGGGGGTGAAAATGTCGCCAGGGGATCCGGCGGTAAACCAATGGTTCAACGGCACCGGCGATTCCGCCGGAACCGCAGAATAGACGCAGGAGCAAAGGGATGAACAAGGCGATCAGCAACCCGATGGCCGCGCTTGCCAAAAACGCGGCACGTCCGTTTGAACAGGCCCGCGCCATGCCGCGCGACGTCTACACGACCGACGCTTTTCTGGAGTCGGAGCTGGAACATATCTTTCGCAAGGACTGGTTTTGCGTCGGTCGCACCTCGGCCCTGCCAAATCCCGGCGACTACACGACATGCGATCTGGCCGGGCAACCCATCGCCGTGATCCGCGATCACGACGGCACGCTGCGGGCGATGTCGAATGTCTGTCTGCACCGCATGTCGACGCTGTTGCAGGGGCGCGGCAACACGCGGGCCATCGTCTGCCCGTATCATGCCTGGACCTACAATCTTGACGGCGCGCTGCGCGGGGCACCGGCGATGACGCTGAACGAAGGTTTCTGCAAGAACGACTACAAACTGCCGGCCATTCGCTGCGAGGAATGGCTGGGCTGGATATTCGTGACGCTCAACCCCGCCAAAGCGCCGGTCGCGCAGGAACTGGCCGCAGTCGAGGGGCTGATCGGGGGCTACCGGATGGCCGATTACACCGAAACCTTTCTGGAGACCCATATCTGGGACACCAACTGGAAGGTCCTCGCCGAGAATTTCATGGAAAGCTATCACCTGCCGGTGTGCCACGCAGGCACCATTGGCGGGCTGTCCAAACTGGAAGAGATGGTCTGCCCGCCGGGCCTGCCCGCATTCAATTACCATACGATCCTGAAGGACGACACGCTGAAAATCGCGCGCGCGCACCAGAACAACACCAGCCTGACCGGTGACATGCGCCGCACGACCTTTCTGCTGGCGATTTATCCCAGCTTGATGATCACGCTGACACCGGGGTATTTCTGGTATCTTTCCCTGCATCCGCACGGCGCCGGACAGGTGCATATCACGTTTGGCGGCGGAATGGCGCCCGATTACGTCGATGACCCCGACGCACAGGCCCATTTTGCCGCGCTCAAGACGCTGCTGGACGAGGTGAATGTCGAAGATCGCGGCTGCACCGAAAAAGTCTATCGCGGCCTGTGTTCCGGGCTGTCGGAACCGGGACATCTTTCGCATCTGGAACGCCCGAATTACGACTTTGCCCAATACCTGAACGCGCGGGTGAATCCGAAATCATGAACCAGCCAACCCCCGTTTCGCTGCGCGACCGGTTCATTCAGGGCATGAGCCACGCCGCCAGCACCGTCAACGTCGTGACGACCGACGGGGCGCATGGTCGCGCGGGGGTCACGGTTTCGGCGATGTCGTCGGTTTCCGCGGACAGCGCCCGGCCGACGCTGCTGGTCTGCGTGCATCATCAAAGCCCCGCCGCCAGCCTGATCCTTGCGAACGGGGTATTTTGCGTCAACATGCTGAAAGACGACCAGACCTATATCGCCGATACATTTGCCGGTCGGTTTCGCGACCAGATCGCGGACAAATTCGACTGCACCGAATGGCGGGCGATGGCTTCGGGGGCGCTCAGGGTGGTCGATCCGCTGGTGGCCTTTGATTGCCGGGTGCTTTCGTCCGATCGCGTCGGCACCCATTACGTATTTTTCGGCGAGGTCGACGATCTGTTCCTCAGCGCCCGCGGCTCACCGCTCATCTATGCCAACCGGTCCTACGGTGCCGCGTCGCGCATCGATTCCGCCGTCACCATCGCTGCCGGAAAAGACGCCGCGAAACGCCGCCTGTCGGTTGGTTGTTTTCACACTTTCGGCCCGTTCATCCTGCCCGAGATGCTGCAACGCATGATGCGTGGCGGCACACCGCTGGACCTTGATCTGATCGAGGGCGACCAGCGCCGGGTGCAGGAAAGCCTGCTGGCGGGGGAAACCGAAATCGGCCTTCTATACGATCTCGACCTTTCGGATGACCTGAAAACCGTGGTTCTGCAGGAATTACAGCCCTACGTGCTGCTGGCGCAGGGCGATCCGCTGGCAGGGCATGGCGAAATCCGTCCCGCCGATCTGGCCGGCCGGCCCATGGTCCTGCTGAACACCCCGCCCAGCCGGGACTATTTCCGCAACATCATGATCGACGCGGGCGTCACGCCCGATGTCGCCTACAAGACCGCGTCGCTCGAAATGGTGCGCGGCATGGTCGGGCAGGGTCTGGGATACGCGCTGCTGGCAACGCGCCCGGCGTCTGATCTTACTTATGACGGCAAGCGCACCATCACGCGGCCACTGGTCGCAGACGCCCCGCCCAGCCGCATCGTTCTGGCGGTGCGCAAGGGGGCGACGCTTTCGCCCGCGGCCGAGCAATTTCTGTGGTTCTGCCGCGAACACTTCATCCTCGACGCCTGACATTCCAAGGACGGACCATGGCCCACACCCGCATTCGCAAGTTCAACACCCGCGATACCTATCCCGAACAGAACCTCGACAACGACCTGTGTCAGGCGGTGGTCGCGCGTCCGGGCACCACGATATTCCTGCGCGGACAGGTCGCGCAGGATCTCGATACCCGCGAAAGCCTCCATGCCGGGGATACCACCCTGCAAACCCGCAAGACCATGCAGAACATCGAAATGCTGCTGACCGAAGCGGGCGGCGGAATGGAGCATATCTGCCGGATCGTGGTTTACCTGACCGACATTCGCCACCGCGAGGATGTCTATCGCGAGATGGGCAAATGGCTGAAGGGCGTGTTTCCCGTCTCGACCGGGCTGGTGATCGGGGCGCTGGCGCGGCCCGAATGGGTGGTCGAGATCGAGGCGACCGCCGTCGTACCGGACGAGGCGTAGATCATGACCTTTTCGATCACCGGGCGCTGCGCCCGCACGGGCCAACTGGGCGTTGCCATCACCACCTCGTCCATCGCGGTCGGCAGCCGCTGCCCGTGGGTCCGTGCCGGGGTCGGGGCGGTGGCCACCCAGAACGTCACCCTGCCGTCGATCGGCAATGACGTGCTGGACATCATCGCAAAGGGGCATACGGCGCAAAGCGCGCTGGATACCGTCATGGCGTCTGAACGGCACCCCGAATACCGGCAGGTCGCCGTGGTCGATCATGCCGGGCGCACCGCGCTTTTTTCCGGGGCGAATACGCTGGGCACACATGCCACGTCCATCGGCACCGATTGCATTGCCGCCGGCAATCTTCTGAAATCCGCAGCGCTGCCCGAAATCATGACCGACACCTTTGCGGCAAATGCCGGCCTGCATCTGGCGGACCGTCTGTTGACCGCCCTGCGCGCCGGGCAGATCGACGGCGGCGGCGAAGAGGGGCCGGTGCACTCTGCCTGTCTGCTGGTTGCCGATATCCACCCCTGGCCGCTGGTCGATCTGCGCGTGGACTGGCACGAAGCGGACCCGATTGCCGAACTGGGTCACCTGTGGGCCGCCTTTGAGCCGCAAATGCCCGATTACGTCAGCCGCGCGGTCGATCCGGCGGCGGCACCCAGTTACGGGGTGCCGGGCGACGAGTGAAAACGGTGAATCGAACGCAACACTTGCCCCCCAGGGCAAGCGCCACACGTTTCACCCAGGCAGATCGAATGTCGTGATAATGCCAACGGGCCGTGGTGCGGTGAACAAGCGCAAATTGGGTCCGCTTTATCCCGGCAAAACCAGTGCGATCCCGAAAGGTTGCGCCTTGGTCAGCCAATCGCCGGGCCGGGGGGCGGCCCATTGAGGCGCGGCAGGCTTGCGCGCTTGGTGCCACGCAATCGCTTCGTCTTGAGAGCCGGAAACAAGGCCGACACCCGCCACGTGATATGGCTCGGTTGATCGGGCCGGTGGAATAGTTTGCGCCATAATGCAAAATTCCAGTGGATCGAGGCGTAGGTTTCAAATCACCGGGTGCCCCGAGAATGCGCGCACGTCATCGCGATTCGCACATTTCGGGGGCATTGTCCGGAAATCGTCAACATTGCGCCTGCCTGCGTCTGCGTGCCTGAAAGCATTTTCGGACTATTTTCCGCAATTTCGCCGAGACTGGCCGCAAATTTGAAACAAACTCGCTGGCGTTAGCCATTCGTCAACAAAATGGAAACAATGTTCAAAAAAACATGCCCCTAGGTCGGCCATTTTCTGCCGAGGCCGGAAATCCGGTCTATAGTAGAGTTGACAACATCGACGCCAGTTTGTCACACGCGTGCCAAACGGTAGGCAGATTTGGCAATTACCGGGACGTAACCGGCTAGGTCTGGTGGAGCAGTCAATGAATATAAAACGAGCAATCGCGGTGTCCGTGACCCTGGCAACCCTGGCAGCCTGTGCCAAAGGTGGCATCGGTCTGAATCGGAATCCGGTCAGAATATTCAAACCGAAACCCGTCCAGCAGGTCGTGGTTGCGGAAACGCCCGCCGTGAAACCGGTCCCGGCGACCACCGTCGCCGCCGCCCCGAAAAAGACCGTCGAAGAGGTCGTCGTCGCGGCGCTGAAGCTTGGGAAACCCAAAACGAAAAAACCGCGCAAGCGGCTGACCGACCTGATCGTGCCCTCGCGCCACGTCGCGGCGGTTGGCGCGTGCCACGAACTGGACATGTCGGCGATGCCGCAACGCGCCGCCGATGCGCTGGCAGGCAGCGAGGTCGTCCATCGCAGCATGACCCTCAGCGGTACCGAGCGCGATCATTTCGTGGCCGGGCAATTGCTGTCCGGTAACCTGCCTCCCTTCCTCAGAACGCTGACGCCGGTCACCTTCAAGGGCCGCGCCAAGAACGGCGATGCGGTGTCCGTGACGATCTGCGTCATGCCCGATTATCTGGCGGTTGGCGACGACAGCGACTTTGTGCGCGTGCCGATGGGCCTGCCCGCCGCCGCCGAAGTGGCAAACGGCATGGGCTTCATCCTGCCGACCACCAAGATGGTCGATGCGATTTACAGCCAGGCCGGTCTGCAACTGAAACCCAGCCCGATGCAGCCGGGCAGTCAGATGAGCTCGACCGACTATCTGTGGCAGCACAATCAGACCGTCGAAAGCCAGCGAATTGCCTCGGACGGCGATTCCGAATTGCTGGTGGCCGGTCAGAAGAAAGACCTGGTTCTGTCCAACGTGCTGCGCTCTGCGCCGGGACGGGTGGCGATCTATGGTTGGCACCGGCCCGGTGGCGCGCCAATTCAGCCGCTCAGCACGGTGCATGGCGAAACCTATGCCGATTACAGCCACGGTATCCGGCTGGTCAGCACCACGGCGTTCGTGAACGGCGAGCCGACGGCGCTGGCGACGGTTCTGGAAGACCCGCAGATGGCCTCGCTGGTCAGCAAGGAAGGCCCGATTTCGCATCCGCTGCGCTTGATGGCCGCGATCTCGGTCGAATGATTTCAGCCCGGGCAAGGGGCTGAAGACCACATCTGTCATTGTCGTTGATGCGTACACGTTGCGTAGGTCGGACAAATTGTCCGACCTACGGAAGACCGATGGAAACTTACCTCGCAAAGTTCATGAAAACAGAGTATCGCCCAGCGGTCGAACAAAACAACCAAGGTATGAGAGCGCAATTCCAACAAGCGATCGGGGGAACGGGCTGCCTTTGGAATTAAACCCAATCCCGGTCAAACTTCAGCCAGTTGCCACAAATAACCAAAAAACAACAAGATTAACTCCCAAATTGTAGAATATTGTCGCGAACGCAACTGAAACAACGATGGAAATCAGCACTGTAACCAGTTCAACTTTACCGCGCTGAATCGACAAATACGAAAGTATTGCAATTGTAGAAATCGCAAGATGAACCTCGGCAAATCTAAAAATATTTATCGGGTTTCTATTTGAAAGATAGGCAAGAATTGTTGC